>Ga0181532_10000081_pt1 | contig 92448 bp, 73 predicted proteins | sample PEATcosm2014_Bin_33_FD_119768 | JGI IMG/M metagenome (GOLD analysis project Ga0181532, IMG submission 119768) | Peatland microbial communities from MTU Mesocosm Facility, Houghton, MI, USA - PEATcosm2014_Bin11_30_metaG | ecosystem: Environmental > Terrestrial > Soil > Wetlands > Peat | place...
AAACTGCGAGAGGTTAAGCAGCAACTCCGCAAGCGTATGCATGATCCCGTGCCCCAAACCGGAGGATGGCTCAAGTCGGTCGTGCAAGGCTACTTCAACTACTACGCGGTACCAGGAAACCTCACGAGTTTGGGAGTGTTTCGAGATCGGGTGATCGCGCTCTGGTGGCGCAGTACGCCGCAGGAGCCAGAAACACCGGATCTCATGGACACGCACTCTCGCCTTGGCTCAGCGATGGCTTCCTCAACCGCGTGCGCTCCATCCCTTTCCTGATGCACGCTTTGCCGCCACTCATCCGAGATAAGAACCGGATGCGCTAATCAGCGCCCGTCCGGGTCTGTGCGGGGGGCAGCCGGCAGACGGCTGTCCCTACCGCGATCAACAGCTACGACCCTGACGAAGATGAGGTAACAGCCACCAGTTCTTTGATTGGAGATAACCCGAGTTGCTTTTGGATCGCACGTGCCGCCCATAATCCGCCGTCGGAGAGGATGTTCCGTGTATTATCGCCGCCCTCCGATTTCGCCAATGGCGACGCCGAACAAGCTCGTCCGGCAATATCGCCGGAGGGCGCAGTCCTCCGCAAGGAACGGATCTAAGAATTCGCAATCGGAAGAAATCGCAGGGTCGCACAGTCGCGGGCCTACGTACGCGTATCCCTCGCGCACCACGATGTTCTTGTCATTCACGGTCTTCAACGTCGGCTCGCCATTGTTGAATACCTTGGTGTGGTCGATCAGGAAATGCTCGGCGCAGATGACCACCGCGCCTTCGCGCGGGCAATGGTAGAAGGCATCCGCGTCCAGCGTGCCTGCTCACCGCCGCAGCGGATCAGCAGTCCGTCCCTCCCGTTTGCCAACCAACCCATTTTCTTTCAGTTGCAGCGACTTGCGATCTTCCGCATGTGCGGACCATGAGGTCCGGTGAGGACCTGTAAAGACGTAATGGGCAAAGTTTGGGCACGATCTTTTCTCAAGGAGGTGCGGGGTGGCCGCATCCCGCGCGCCCGCATCAAGGCTTCTTGGGATCTTCTTTAAGGCCGGCAACCGTGAATGGAACTGGCGTGTGGCAAAGCGATGTACAACTATGCGGTCAAGGCAGGTCTGCCTCTGCATAACCCGTTTAGCCGGGTTCGATTCCTAGCCGAAGACAATGAGCAGACGCGAGTCCTCACGTACCACGAGCAGCAAAGGTACCTGGATGCTGCGTCCCAGCCTCTTCGCGACATTGCGGTCCTAATGCTGGAGACGGGAATGCGGCCTGAAGAGATCTACAGAATTGAGCGCGAAAATGTTCACTTGTCTGAGAGGTATATCTTCAACCCATACGGGAAGACCAAGGCAGCCAAGCGCCGAATCAACCTGACCGCCGCCGCGGCCGAAGTCCTCAAAAGGCGGCTGAACGAGCCAAAAGGTCGGTGCCTGTTTCCCCACGAGAAAGATGCTGACCGGCCGATGTTGAAGGTAAATAACGCCCACGACGGGGCACTGAAGCGAACCAAGGTCGCTCATTTCCGTCTTTATGACCTTAGGCACACTTGGGCAACTAGGGCGGCCATGGCGGGCATCGACTTGGTTACGCTGGCGGCGATGCTCGGGCACTCCCGGATTCAGATGGTCCTACGGTATGCCCATCCTACGCAGCAGCATCAGGCGCACGCTATGCAGAGACTGGAAGAGTTCAACGCGGCAAAACAGATTGCGGAATTTGAGAAAAAAGACGCGGACACGCTACAGATTTCGCTACAGTGAGCCGCCGGAGGATTTTTCGCCTGTCGGCATCAGATTGAAAAGATTGGAGGCGCGGGTCGGAATCGAACCGACGCATAAAGGTTTTGCAGACCTCTCCCTTACCACTTGGGTACCGCGCCCTCTTCTTGAGCAAAAACTTTCAAAGCTACCTCATTGTACTGGCAACTGCTTACATGCTTCAACCTCAGACGATTTGGGCAAAGTTGAGCAAAGAATTCTGCCGATTTCGTCTGCTACCCTTCGATCATCCCTACCGATTGCGTGAGTATACCCGAGGGTGGTCTCAGCTTTTTCGTGACCGAGGCGGTCCTGACGCACACCCATCGGAGCATTCAGTCCATCCATGATCGTTGCATTGCCATGGCGGAAAGCGTGCAACCCCGCACGAGGTATCCCGAGACTTCAAGGATCGGGTGTACAGTTTGCTGCTAGGCAGCAGGCGACGAGAAGGATTTTTTCATGCTACTGCAGCTTGGCGTACTCGGCTTTGGCTTGTTTCAGGATGGGGATGTCGGGGTCGGCGTCTTTCCAGAGCACAAGGAAGTCCTGATAGGCGGGTCCTGCCTTGCCGGAGTCCCCGGCCATCGCGTAAGCGCGGCCGAGGCCTACGTGGGCCAGGGCACCCAGTGGGTAACTATTGACCACGCTCCTGTTGTCCACGTATTTCTGGAACTCGGCGGCTGCCGCGCTTCCCTGCCGCAATTGCACGTAAGCTTGGCCCCGCAGGTAGACAGGGTAAAGGGTCGCCCCGAATGCCAGTGTCGGGACCGGATTGCCCAGTTCGTAGGGGGTCGTAACCTCGAGAATCTGGATGGCCTTCTCCGGGTTCTTACGATTGATTTCAACAGCGGCACGAATGGTCGGAACCCAGTAGCTGTTAATCATTGTGTTGAGCGGGCTCTCTTTCTGCAAATCATCGGCCATCTTTTGCGCGCGGTCTGAATCCCCGGCCCTGGCCAGAGCGAGCGCTGCGAGCACGCGGATGTCTTTGGTCGAAGACCGGGACAGTGCTGAAGCCGTCTCGCTGCGAACCTGCCCACCATTCCCGAATTCCAGCTCGCGCAGGACCGCGTTCATCTGGTTCCTGGCTGCATCTTCCGCCGCATCGGCATGCTGCGCGGATTCGACTGCGCGTCGCGAGAATTCCCGCGCTTTGACGAGGTGCCCGGAAAAGGCCTCGACATCGGCTTGATGGGAAAGGAGAGGATCCTCGCTTCCGGGTTTGCCGGCGGCCCAGCTTAACTGGCGGTCCATCTCTGCAGCATCACCCTCCAGAAAGGCAACCGCAAATCGGGAGTCGTGAAGGTACCAGGTTTCCGTCTTGCGCGCGAGAGTCTGTTGGTAGGCGAGCTTGGCTTCCTCGAGGCGATTCGTGAGGGCATAGAAACCTACAAGATTGCTCCGGGATATGGTGCTCTCGTCCGGGTTGAGCTGGACGCTGTCCGAGGTCTCCGTAAGAGCCTTGTCGTAGAGTCCCTGATACTGGTAGTTGACCGACAGATTATTGTGAGGTACGTCATCGCGAGGATAGGATTGCACCCAAAGCCCATAGTTCTGATTGGCCTTCTCTACTTCTCCCGTCACCCAAGCAAAGTAGTAAGCGGAGATGGTCAGCTTTTCTCTCTCGCTCACGCGCTCGCGCAAGCCGTATGCTGTCTGTATGCTTTGGCGGGCCAACGCGGGCTGCCCCGTGTTCAGATAGGAAATTCCCAAACGGGCCAAGGCCATGGCGAAATTAGGATCAAGTTCTATAGCACGCTTGAAAAGCGGCACTGCAGCGCTGTCCCCTTGCGTGGACCGGGTCTTGATTCCCAACGAGTAGGCCTTCAATGCCTCCAGAGAAGGCGTGGTGGCTTCCTTAATGGGTGTGTCGTATTTCTCAATTGTGCTGAGCGATTCGCCGACTTTCTTGCGCAGAGTCGTCGCCAGGTTGTCGAGGGCATCCAGCACTTCCTCTTTCTTGCTGACCTGCACCTGGTGCCTCGCGATGGAATCTCCGGTCTGGCAACTCGCTGCGTCGAGCCCGAGCAAATACCTGCTGCCAAGGCTCGCGATCGAGCCCGTCACCATGAGGCTACTTCCCGTCCGCTGGCAGATTTCTTGTGCCACCTCCGGCGTTAAGCGCTCTTCGAGAGAATGCCCCATCAGCTTGAGGGTATTGCGCACTCTACGGTCGGAGAGAACACTGAGGAAGGGCGATTGTTGGAAATCGGTAGCCAGCGCCTGTTTAAGCGTGTCATCGAAGACCGCGTCACCGGTACTGTTAGCGAAGTCGGCGAGGACAATGGTGTCCTTGTCGGTTAGACGAACCGTGGCAGCGCGCGAGCGCCAATACAGCACTCCCCCGATTACAGCAGCGACAAGTATCACGGCGGCGGGAAGCAGAACCTTCCAGAGTTTTTTGCCCGCTACCGGAACATCGGCCACCTCCACCGCACTCGATGACGAAGGCTGTCCAAACGCGGGCGAAGAACTGGACGCTGGTGGAGGTGGCTGGGCCGCCCGTGAGCCGGCATCCTGCGCCACGGGTACCGCCCCGGAACTTGAGGTCGCAACTCGCCCGGTATCAGTGTCCCGCTTCAAGCGCAATAACTCGGAACGCATTTCCGCCGCGCTTTGATAACGCAGATCCCTGTCTTTTTCCAGCGCCCTGCTGATGACCCGCTCCAGATCGGGTGACAGGTCGGGATTCAACCGCACAGGAGCGACCGGAGCGCGGTTCAGAATGGCCTCGAAAAGAGTCGCGGTGCTTTCTCCACGAAAGGGCAACGCGCCGGTCGCCATTTCGTACAACACGGCGCCAAACGAGAACAGGTCGGTGCGGGAATCCAACTCCTTGGCTCGCGCCTGTTCCGGTGACATGTAGGCGATCGTTCCCATCGCCGTCCCTGGGGTGGTGAGCTGTTGCTTGTCGAGATAGGAGACCGTTTGCGTATCCTGAGCGGCCAACTGGCTTGCTGTACTCGCCGGAACAGCAACCTTGGCAAGTCCGAAGTCGAGAATCTTGGCATGGCCGCGCTTGGTCACAAAAATATTCGCGGGTTTGATGTCACGGTGGACAATGCCTTGGGAATGGGCAGCATCAAGCGCGTCGGCAATCTCAATGGCCAAACCGAGCAAGACATCCATCTCCATCGGCCTTTCGGCGATGCGCTGCTTCAGCGTCACCCCGTCCAGAAACTCCATGACGATGAACCATTGGCTGTCATCCTGCGCAATTTCGTGAATCGTGCAGATGTTGGGATGGTTCAGGGAAGAGGTTGCGCGGGCCTCGCGACGGAAGCGCTCCAGAACTTGCGTGTCTCGCGAAATAGCGTCAGGTAGAAATTTCAGAGCGACGTAGCGGCCGAGCGAAGTGTCCTCCGCTTTATAAACCACGCCCATGCCACCGCTGCCGAGTTTCTCCAGAACGCGATAATGGGAAACTTTACTGCCGATCAGGTTCGCTCCACCCCCGACTATCGCCTGTTCGTTGGCGACCAGTCTGCCCATAACTTCCAGCGCGGGCGACTCAATGAAATGCTCGGCTTTTTTCTCGTGAGCCAGCAGCGACTCCACTTCGCGACGAAGTACCTGATCGTCCCCGCAGGAGTGTTCAAGGAATTCAGCGCGGCGGCTCTCGTCCAGCTCCAAGGCTCGGTGACACAGCTCTTTGACTCGATGCCAGAGTTCAGGCTCCACGTGCATTGCCCTCGCTCAACTCCCGCAGAAGCCAAATCTTTGCCAATCTCCAGTCCCGCTGCACCGTTTCGACCGAAACCTTCAATACTTCGGCGGTTTCCTTTATGCTCAATCCGCCAAAGAATCTCAGTTCTACAACCTTGCTTTCCCTCTCATCCACGGCGGCCAATGCCTTCAACGCATCATCCAGGGCAAGCAGGTTCGGATCGGGTTCCTTGCACATCGACGGCGCCTCGTCCAACGACAGGAGAAGCATCCCTCCGCCTCTTTTCTGGCAACCGCGGGAGCGGGCAAAGTCAATCAGAATGCGCCGCATGAGCTGCGCGGACACGGCAAAAAAATGCGCCCGATCCTGCCAATTCATTTGTCCGCAGTCAACCAGCTGCAAGTAGACCTCGTTGACAAGTGCAGTTGTTTGCAGGACATGGCCGGGTCGTTGTCCCGCCATGTAGTGCTGCGCTACTCGATGCAATCGCTCATAGACCAAAGGGGTGAGCTTTTCCAAAGCCTGTTCATCTCCGGTAGTCCAGGCTTTGAGCAGCTGGGTGACCTCGTGGGTCGAAGACAGAACCATCCAAACCTCCGTAGATTCAAAACATTACACCCTGGACCAGCAAGAATCTAGCACCGGTGGCTGTCTTGCCCCGAGCAGTACTCTTCATTTCGTTTATTTCATTTAACTGCCTATTCACTCGGTTGCGGTTTTGACCCTTATTTTCCGTCTTACTAGATAGAGGCTTCTGCGAAGGAGAAACCGTATGAATCGGGGAGATCGATGCCTATTGCTCTCGTCGCCGCGCCGGCAATTAGCTTCGGCAACTCGGAAACTTCACAACACTCCGCGCTTACTGCCACAGCGATCAGCACCGGGTATCCCTTTCGAGCTACTGCCAGTAGATGGATTGAGCCAGTTTGGAGAGGCACTTATGAATACCAGCCCACACCGTCGAAGTAAGAAGTTCCTGCCGAAGGCTCATGACGCCGAGCCTGATGCCAGCATCCACCCGCCCAAGTGGGTGGACGTGAGTGCCCAATCGCTGCTGGATGCTGCCCCCGACGCCATGCTGGTAGTCAATCGAGCAGGAGAAATTGTTGTTGCTAACGTGCAAGCGGAAAAGCTCTTCGGACACGTCCGTGAGGAGTTGATTGGACGGTCAGTCGAGTCGCTAATTCCCCCAAGGCTTCGCGCCCAGCATCCGCAGCATCGCGAAAACTTTTTCGGCGATAAACGCCTGCGACCGATGGACATGGGCTTGGAGTTGTTCGCCTTGCGTAAAGATGCCACCGAAGTTCCCGTGGAAATCAGCCTTAGCCCCTTAACCAACGAGGCTGGCACTTTCGTTGTCAGTGCAATTCGTGACGCGACCGATCGTCGTCGCACAGAAGGACTGAAGATGTTGGATGCGGTACTGCGCGAGACCCGCGAAAGCGAAGAACGATTCAGCCTAATTGCCGACACAGCCCCAGTACTTATTTGGATGTCAGGTACCGACAAGCTCCGCAACTACTTCAATAAGACTTGGCTGGACTTTACCGGGCGATCCATTGACTTCGAGTTCGGGAACGGATGGGCGGAGGGGGTTCACCCCGAGGACTTGCGGAGATGCATGGATACATACTTGCAGGCCATTGATCGTCGGGAAGAGTTCAGAGCGGAGTATCGGCTCCGACGGCACGATGGGGAATTTCGATGGATTCTCGACATTGGAGTGCCGAGGTTTGATCAGGATCGCGCTTTTGTTGGCCATATCGGGATCGGTGTCGATGTTACCGATCGCAGGCGGGCGGAAGAGGCTCTCACAAGCATGAGCCACAGGTTGATTGAGGCACAAGAGCGGGAGCGTACCCGGATCGCCAGAGAGCTTCACGACGACACCACCCAGCGTCTCACCATGCTGGCAATTGGGATCGAGCAACTCAAGAACGACCTGCCCAAGCAGACTGTTGACCTTCGCGGCCGCGTGGACGAACTGTGGAAGCAGACCTTGGAGATAACGAAGGATGTACAAGCCTTGTCGCACGAATTGCACTCTCCAAAGCTGGAACACCTCGGCCTCGTTGCGGCCATGAAAGGGTTCTGCCAAGAGTTCGGGAAGCGGCAGAACGTGGAGATTGACTTCACAACCCACGATTTACTAAACCCTCTGCCGCTGGACATTTCTCTTTGCCTCTTCCGAGTTCTGCAAGAAGCGTTACACAATTCGGCAAAGCATAGCGGGGCGCAACAATTCGAAGTGCAATTGTGGGGAACGTCAGATGAAATTCATCTCATGGTTAGCGACTCCGGCTCAAGCTTTGAACTTGAAGCGGCAAGGAAAGGTCGAGGGCTTGGTCTGATCAGCATGGAGGAACGGGTGAAATTCCTGAACGGAACGTTCTCAATCGATTCGCAACCCAAGAAAGGCACCACGGTCCACGCTACCCTGCCTCTCAGTTTCGATCGTGCAGCTGGGGAAAGAGCACCGAAATCACGGAACCAACTACATTGAATGCCGGAACTTATCGGAGGCTGGATGTTCACGCGCATGAATTCTGGAGCGGGAGACGGGGGTCGAACCCGCGACATCGACCTTGGCAAGGTCGCGCTCTACCACTGAGCTACTCCCGCTCAAACTTTGATTTTACAGTACTGGCACATGGGCTGACAATTCGGCCAGGCCGCGGGGCCGCGGGGGCCGCGGGGGCCGCGGGAGAACTCGCACAACGCACCTCAGGCCTAGACCTTCTGTAAGCTGGATTGTCTCGAACCGAATCGAAAATCCTATGCAAAGATCGGCGTTGACTCTTCTCGGCTGCTTCATGTTTTGCGCGCCATTTGTGCTGCTCGGGGTGAGCTATCCTGCGTTGCCGCAAGAACTCGCTGTGCTGCGCTTCGGGATCAGTCACACGGTGACCGTAACACCAAAATCGCTGTTCATGGTTTTTCGTGTTCCCACCATGAATCTGATCCACGGCCTTATGGCAGCCGTCATGCTCTCCCACGGCTCAGATTTCGAGAACACTGCAAGGCGGATGTCCTACTCCAACATGTTCTCGACCCTGCTCTTCACGATTGTGCTGAAATCGGATCTGGAAGGCCTTGCGATCTTTGCGCCCACGATACCGGCATTCTTTCCCTATGATCGCTGGATCTCGGTTGGCACGTTGACGTGCGTGGTGGGAGGCATCGGTTTGGCGTTCATACGCGGCGCGAAAGTAGCTCTCCCGTGGCCCGAACTTCGTTTGGGGACACGAGACAAGTTCGCACTCTGTGGGTTGTTTGCCTTGTACGTGGCTATCGTAATCGGATCATTGGCCGTCGGACATCGAGCTTAGATCTGCCCTACCTATACTGCGCGCCGGCCAGTCGGTTCCCCGTGCGCGCTCGCGCCTCGCCAGCAAGAATCCTCACAATTGAATTATGATGAAGTATTGCGCATTCTACGACGGAGAAACCAGACGTGGCTCAGACGGAAACTGACGGCTTAGAAGTTTTGGAAACCAGAGAATGGGTCGATTCTCTGGACTATGTTCTTTCCAAGGGCGGCCCCAACCGGGCGGGCCGTTTGCTGCAGCAGTTGGCGCTGCACGCGCGCCGCGAGGCCGGCATCAATCTGCCGTTCTCGGCGACCACACCCTACCAGAACACGATTCCGTCCCGCCAGCAACCACCGTTTCCCGGTAGCCAGGAGATGGAACGCCGTATCAAGAGCCTGGTGCGCTGGAATGCCCTGGCCATGGTCGTTCGTGCCAACAAGATGCAGGAGGGCATTGGCGGCCACATTTCCACCTTCGCCTCCGCGGCCACGCTTTATGAAGTTGCCTTCAATCATTTCTTTCGCGCCCAAACCGAAAACGGCGACCGCGACGTGGTCTACTTCCAGGGTCACGCCGCTCCCGGAATTTATTCCCGCGCCTATCTCGAAGGCCGCATCTCTAAAGAGAAGCTGCAAAACTTTCGCCGCGAATTGAAACCCGGCGGAGGCCTCAGTTCCTATCCCCACCCCTGGCTCATGCCCGAGTTCTGGGAGTTTCCCACGGTTTCGATGGGCCTCGGCCCAATCCAGGCGATCTACCACGCGCGCTTCATCAAGTATCTAGAGAATCGCGGGCTCAAGCAGTCCACGGGCGGAAAAGTCTGGGCGTTTCTGGGCGACGGTGAAATGGACGAACCCGAGTCGCTGGGCTCGATCACGCTGGCCTCGCGCGAAAAACTCGACAACCTGATTTTCGTCGTGAACTGCAACCTGCAGCGCCTGGACGGCCCGGTGCGCGGCAACGGAAAAATCATTCAGGAACTCGAAGCCATTTTCCGCGGTGCCGGCTGGAACGTAATCAAGTGTATTTGGGGTTCCGATTGGGACAGCCTCATCCAGAACGACCGCGATGGCTTGTTGGTGCGGCGCCTGGGCGAAATCAGCGACGGGCAATACCAGAAATATTTCGTCGAGAGCGGAGCCTACTTCCGCCAGAACCTGTTCGGCACCGATCCCCGCCTGCTGAAAATGGTCGAGCATCTTTCTGACGAGCAACTTGCGCGCATGCGCCTGGGCGGACACGACCCCATCAAGGTTCACGCGGCGTTCCGCGCTGCGGTTGAAACCACCGGCGCGCCGACGATTGTCCTGGCTAAGACAATCAAGGGCTACGGCCTGGGTGAAGCGGGCGAAGGCAAGAACATCACCCACCAGCAGAAAAAGTTGAACGAAGACGAATTGCAGATGTTCCGTTCGCGCTTCGGCATTCCTATCCCCGACGACGAACTGCATCAAGCCCCGTTCTACCGCCCGAGCGATGACAGCGCCGAGATCAAATACATGCAGGCGCGCCGCCAGCAGCTTGGCGGGTACATGCCGACCCGCAAAGTGCGGGCCACGCCGATGAAGCCCTTCCCCGATTCGCACTTCGAGGAATTTCACAAAGGCACCGAGGGACGCGAAGTTTCCACCACCATGGTCTTCGTGCGCTTGCTGGCGAAGTTGCTGCGCGATCCCGAACTCGGCAAGCTCATCGTCCCCATCGTTCCCGACGAAGCCCGCACCTTCGGCATGGAAGCCCTCTTCCGCCAAGTCGGAATCTACTCCAGCGTGGGCCAAAACTACGAGCCCGTCGATATGGATACGCTGCTTTACTACAAGGAAGCCAAGAACGGCCAGATCCTCGAAGAGGGAATCACCGAATCCGGATCGATGTGTTCGTTCATCGCGGCCGGCACGGCGTACGCCAACCACGGCATCAACACGATTCCCTTCTTTATTTATTACTCGATGTTCGGTTTCCAGCGCATCGGCGATCTGATCTGGGCTGCGGCCGACATGCGCTGCCGCGGATTTCTCGTCGGTGGCACCGCTGGCCGCACCACGCTGGCCGGCGAAGGCCTGCAGCACCAGGACGGCCACAGCCACGTGCTCGCTCTGCCCGTGCCGAATCTGCTCTGCTACGATCCGGCGTTCGCTTACGAGATCGCCATCATTATTCAGGACGGCATTAAGCGGATGTACGTCGACCAGGAATCGATCTTTTACTATCTGACCGTCACCAACGAACCGCTGCCCATGCCCGGCATGCCCGCCGACGCAAATGTTCGAGAAGGCGTGCTGAAAGGCCTGTACCGGTTCAAACCCTCGGCCAAGACCGATGCCAAGCTGCACGCGCAACTGTTGGGCAGCGGCACCATCATGTACGAAGTGCTCAAGGCACAGCAGATTCTGGAAGAAAAATACGGCGTCGGCGCCGACGTTTGGAGCGTGACCAGCTACAAGCAGCTCTATCGCGATGCCAACGATTGTGAGCGCTGGAACATGCTGCATCCCGCGGAAGCAGCGAAGGTTCCTTACGTGACCGAGACTTTGAAGGATGCTCAAGGACCGTTCATTGCGGCCTCCGACTATATGAAAGTGCTGCCCGAGAGCCTCGGCAAGTGGGTGCCGGGACAACTCGTCTCGCTGGGAACCGACGGCTTCGGCCGCAGCGAGAGCCGTACCGCCCTGCGCGACTTTTTCGAAGTGGACGCGAAACATATCGTCCTGGCCACGCTGGGCGCGCTGGCGCGGGAAAAGAAGATCGACACGGACGTAGTAAAACGCGCAATCCAGGAACTGGGAATCAGTCCCGACAAGGCAAATCCGGCGATCAGCTGATCTTTCGCTCGCACGATCCAGACTGGCTTTTATGTGGCTAGATAACGTGAACACGTGCACGACAGTGGAAGAAACGGTGGAAGAGTGGCGCTCCAGCGCCGCGTTAAGCGACCAGTATTAGCGCGGGCTTTAGCCCGGTGGTGCGACGCAGAAACTGATATCAAGATCTGAGAAAAGGAAACAGACGCGGTGATCGAATTCAAACTTCCTGAGTTGGGAGAAAACATCGAGCAGGGCGACCTTGTGCGCCTCATGGTTGCCCCCGGAGCCACGGTCAGTGCCGGCCAGTCGGTCATGGAACTCGAAACCGACAAAGCCGTCGTCGAAGTGCCTTCGTCGGTGAGCGGAACCGTGCAGGAAATCCGCGTCAAAGAAGGCGACAAGATCAAAGTCGGCCAAGTCATCTTTACCGTGGACGGAGCGGAAGCCAAACCTTCTCCGCAGCCTTCGGCGCAGGCGGCAGCACCCGCGCCCGCCCCAGTTCCGCAAAAGCCGATTTCGGTGCCGTCCCCCTCGGCGCCCGCAGCCACTGCTCCCGCCGCGGCGGTTGCGACCGCCTCCGGCCCCAGCGAATTCAAACTCCCGGAACTCGGAGAGAACATTTCGCAAGGCGATCTCGTTCGTCTGATGATCGCCCCCGGTGCCAAGGTTTCGGAAGGCCAGCCGGTGATGGAACTCGAGACTGACAAAGCCGTCGTCGAAGTGCCGTCGTCAGTCAGTGGCATCGTCAAAGACGTGAAAGTAAAAGAAGGCGAGAAAATCAAAGTTGGACAGGTGATCTTCACGCTCGAAGGCGGTGCCGCGGCGCAAGCCGAAACCACCCGCGCCCGCAACGTTCCCGTCGAACACGTTTCCGGACAGCACGGCGCCCGCCTTGCATTTCAAGCCGCGATTCGCGCCGAGGGCAAGACCGAAGAACAGGCGCTGCCTCCCGACCAGCCGCAGCAGTCCCCACCAGTTTTCAGCATGCCCGTGCAGCTGGGCAAAGTTGCCGGCACCGAAAATCGTCAGGCGATTCCGGCCGCGCCGCACGTGCGCCGCTTCGCCCGCGAGATCGGCGTCGACATCTACGAGGTGAAAGGCGCCGGCCCCGGCGGCCGCATCAGCGAAGACGACGTCAAGGGTTACGCCAAGTCGCTCCTGTCGTCGGCCGCGACCGCGGCACAGGCGCCCCCGCGCGCCGGACACTTCGCTCAGCCTCAGCTCCCGGATTTCGCCAAGTACGGCAAAGTTGAGCGCGTGTCCATGCGCGGCGTTCGCCGCAAGACCGCCGAGCACCTCGCCGAAGCCTGGAACACGATTCCTCACGTCACCCAGCACGACCGCGCCGACATCACTGAACTCGAGCAACTCCGCGCCCGCTTCGCTCCCAAAGCCGAAGAAGCCGGCGGCAAGATGACGGTCACTGCGATTGCGCTCAAAGTCTGCGCCGCCGCTCTAAAAGTGTTTCCGCAGTTCAATGCCAGCATCGATATCGAAAAGGAAGAAATCGTCTACAAGCAATACATCAACATCGGCGTGGCCGCCGATACGGATCGTGGCCTGCTTGTTCCCGTGATTCGTGACGTCGACAAGAAGAACATCGTTGAGCTGGCCGTCGAGTTGTCGCAGCTCTCGAAAAAAGCGCGAGACAAGAAACTTACGCCCGCAGACATGGAGGGCGGCACATTCACCATCACCAACTTGGGGGGCATCGGGGGCGTCGGTTTTACGCCCATCGTGAATCACCCGGAAGTCGCGATTCTCGGCCTTTCGCGCTCGCGCATCGAGCCGGAGTGGATCAACGGCAAGTTCGAGCCGCGGCTGATTCTGCCGCTCTCGCTCTCCTACGACCACCGCCTGATTGACGGAGCCGATGCGGCCCGCTTCCTGCGCTGGATCGCCGAAGCCTTTGAACAGCCGTTCCTGCTGTCGGTGCAGGGGTAAGACAGCAGGTTTCAAAGTTTCGGACGACTTGAGGTCCTAACTTTGAAACTCTGAAACCTTGAAACTTTTTCATACACATGTCTGACACTCAATCCCCGAACATCGCAGTAGTCGGCGCCGGTCCCGGAGGATACGCCGCCGCATTCCTAGCCGCCGATCTCGGCATGACCGTCACCCTCATCGACCCGGAAGTGAACCCCGGCGGAGTCTGCCTCTACCGTGGCTGCATCCCGTCGAAGGCGTTGCTGCACGTAGCCAAACTCCTGGAAGAATCGCATCAGGCGACAAACTGGGGCATCGATTTCGCCGCGCCGACTATTGACCTGCCGCGCCTACGCTCCTGGAAAGAGGGCGTCGTCAAGAAGCTCACCGGGGGCCTCGGCATTCTCTCGAAACAGCGCAAAGTACATTACGTCCAAGGCCGCGCGGCATTCGAGAATTCCACGACGCTGCGCGTCACAAAATCCGACGGCTCGCAAGAATCGCTCACCTTCGACCGCATCATCATCGCGACCGGCTCCCGTCCCGCGATCGTCCCCACTCTAAAGCTCGACACGCCTCGCATGATGGACTCCACCGGCGCCCTGAACCTCGAAGACATTCCCGGCAGCCTGCTAGTGGTCGGTGGCGGATACATCGGCCTGGAACTCGGCTCGGTCTACGCCGCCCTGGGCACTCGCGTGACCGTGGTCGAAATGCTCCCCGGCCTGCTCCCCGGTGCCGATCGCGACCTTGTTCTCCCTCTGCACAAGCGCCTGGAAAAAATGTTCGACGGAATCCTGCTTAACACGACCGTTGCTTCAGTCAAAGACGAAAGCACCGGTATCCGTGCCACGCTCAAAGCGCAAGACAGCAACACCCAAGAAAAAGTTTTCGACCGCGTGCTCGTTTCCGTCGGCCGCAAGCCCAACTCGGAAATCCCCGGCCTGGAAAAAACGCGCGTGCAAGTCGGCCAGCGCGGCTTCATTCAGGTGAATAAGCAATTGCAGACTGACGATCCGTCCATCTACGCCATCGGCGACGTCGTCGGTGAGCCCATGCTCGCCCACAAGGCGTCGCACGAAGGCCGGGTTGCGGTCGAAGCCATCGCAGGACATAAAGTCGCCTTCGAACCCAACGCCATTCCTGCGGTCGTATTCACCGATCCCGAAGTCGCCTGGTGCGGCCTGACCGAGACTCAAGCACAAAAAGAAAACCGCGAGATCAAGGTTGCGAAGTTCCCCTGGGCCGCCTCCGGCCGAGCTGTCACAATCGACCGCCCCGAAGGCATGACCAAGCTCCTGTTCGATCCGCAGACCGAGCGTGTCCTTGGAGTCGGCATCGTCGGCGCCGGCGCCGGCGAAATGATCGCCGAAGGTGTGCTCGCCATTGAAATGGCGGCGCTCGCCTGCGACATCGCTCTGACTATTCATCCGCATCCCACGCTCTCGGAAACGGTGATGGAATCCGCCGAAGTTTTCTTCGGCACCAGCACGCACATCTACCGCCCGAAGCGGGGATGACGCGTGGGCCCTTCCCGGCATCCAAATTGCCGTCGCTCGTTCGATACAATAAATCCACTTCGAGCGGCAAACGACGCCTGCACATTACGGGGCTTCGTGCCGGAGAACATCATGTCCTCATTCCCGAAAACGTTATTGCTTCTGGTTCTCTCCCTGGTTGCCACTCTTCCGGTCGCGGCGCAGTCGCCCCTGAGCAGCGTGTTGCCATCATCCTCTACGACCACAACTACCACTTCGCCCAGCGATCCGCTAGGACGCACGACGCCCTCCGGCTCCATTCTTGGCTTCCTCCAAGCCGCCCAGTCCGGCAACTACAGCATCGCCGCGCAATACTTGCAGATGAGCCCGGCCCGCCGCCAATCCGAAGGCGAGCAGAGGGCTAGCCAGCTCAACGTAGTGTTGAACAGCCCCGCATTCACCGGAAAAGTCGGGATCTTTACTCAGCCGGAAGGGATTCCTCAGGAAGGTGTTCCGCTGGGCCGTCAAAAACTGGGAGCTATGTCGTCCGGGGACGTGGAGGCCGACCTCGAACTGGTTCGCGTGGCCGATCCCACCGCCGGCAAAATCTGGCTGATCTCCTCCGACACGCTGGCCAAAGTTCCCGAACTCTACGATCAGGTCGAAGCCCGGCAGGTCGAGCGCAAACTCCCGGGCGTCCTCGTAAGACATCAGATCGCCGGCGTTCCTCTATGGCAATGGCTGGCTCTGCTGCTCGCAATACCAGCATGCGCAGCCATCGGTTGGCTCGTGCTGGTGCTGCTGGAAATTCCCCTGCGGTGGTGGGCGCGGCGGCGCGGTCAGGTGGAGATCGCCAACTGGCGGTCGGTTTCGGCTCCTGCGTGGCTGCTCACCGGCACGGTCACTCATCAGTTTTTCATTCGCTACCTGGGCGTCGCGCTGCTGCCGCGTCACTATTATTTTCAGTTCACGTCGATCTTACTCATCGTCAGTGTGACCTGGATTGTCTGGCGCGTGGTTCGCTGGTCGCTGCGCCGCGTGCGCAATCGCGCCTTGGCCCGCGGCCATGCCGGCACGGGATCGCTCATGCTCCTGGGCGAGCGCATCCTCAAGGCGTTTATTTTCGGCGTAGGGGTTCTGGCGGTGCTGGGCGACCTGGGCTTCAACATGAGCACTGCGCTCGCCGGCCTCGGCATTGGCGGCCTGGCGATCGGCTTCGGCGCTCAGAAGACCATCGAGAATCTTTTCGGCGGCGTCTCTGTCCTCGGCGACGAAGTATTTCGCGTGGGCGATGTCTGCCGCTTCGGCGATCGAACGGGGGTCGTCGAAGATATCGGCTTGCGCTCGACCCGCATCCGCACCGAAGAGCGAACCCTGGTGGCGATTCCCAACGGCACTGTCGCGACCATCAACCTCGAGAACCTCAGCCGCCGCGACAAGATTCTCTTCAAGACGACCCTCGGCCTGCGTCCCGAATCCAAGGCCGACCACGTCCGTTTCGTGCTCGCAGAAATTCGTCGCCTCCTCTACAGTCACCCCAAAGTAGAAACCAAGACCGTCCGCGTGCGCCTCACCGATATTGCCGGCAGCTCTCTCAGCGTCGAAGTCCTCGCTTATATCCTGACACGCGACTTCAACGAATTCGCCGCCATCCGCGAAGATATCTTGCTGCGCACCATCGATGTGATGGAAGACTCCGGTGGTGGCCTGGCGCTTCCGTCGCAGACTCTCTATCTCAGCCGCGATTCGGGGATCGAAAAAGAAAAAGCCGACAATGCGGTCAAGAAAATCGCCGAATTGCGCGACGGCAAGCAGCTGCCTTTCCCCGATTTTCACCAGGACGACATCTCCTCCTTCAAGGGATCAATCGCGTACCCACAACCCGAGTCCGCCGTGCGCAACCCGCAAGATGATTCCGGCAAGACCCGTTAGGCACGAAAAAACCAGAGACCCTGGAACCATAGGGCGGCGCCACGCTTTCACGGCGCCACGCTTTCATTGACTTGAGTGTTTCGCCCACGTAAGATTTTGCGCCAGTGGCCGGTCAGACCATCTCGCACCAGCGCATCGGATAACGTCCCTTGAACGGTTACCCAAACCCAGGGAGTGTCGTCTTGTCGATCGATTCCTGCTGCTGAATGGGAGCGGAGGGAGCTCATGCCAGTCCACAAAGCCTTGAACCGTCTTTTGGTCGGAGCGCTCGTTGCCTGCACGACGGGTGTGCCTATGGCAGCGCAGTCAACCTCACCTTCTTCCAAAGGAACCGCAACACCGGCGACGCCGGTCGAAGCTGCATCTGGATATAACCAGCCGCCGAAAAACATTCTGGACGTGATGCTCGCGCCCTCCCCTCCAGAGCCCGACGTGAGCCCTACCCACGACACGATTCTGCTGGTGTCCTGGCAGGACTACCCGCCGATTTCTAGGGTCGCAACGCCTTTCTTGCGCCTTGCAGGCGTGCGCGTGGAGCCCAAGAATCACAGCAAGCACGACACCCCGGGCGGTTACGGCATCACGCCCTGTGCCACGAACTTTGAACTGGTACACATCGCCGATGCCGCGCAAGTTCATGTCGTCCTGCCCGCGGGCGCCTGCCCGGGCGAGCCGGTCTGGGCCGCCGACGGAAAGCGATTCGCGTTTGTGAATATCGCTCCCGAGTCGGTCGAACTCTGGATCGGTGATGCCAAGACCGGCGAAGTCCATCGAGTGCCCGGAGCCCGTCTCAACCCCATGTTCAACGACGAGATGCAATGGATGCCGGACGAGAAAACGTTCTTGGTCAAGCTGGTGCCCGAGGGGATGGGCGCGCCGCCGACTGAACCAATCGTGCCGATGGGCCCGAGCATCCAGGAGACCGAAGGCGAAAAAGGGCAGAGCAGCACCTACGAGAACCGCGACACGCTCGGCAATAAGCACGACGAGGATCTGTTCGATTACTTCGCGGTCTCGCAGCTCGCCTTGGTCGATGCTGCCACCGCGGCCATCACTCCCATTGGAAAGCCCGGAAATTACGAATCGCTCAATCCCGCTCCGGATGGTCAGCACATCCTCGTCACCGCGATCCACAAGCCCTACTCCTATGTCACCACTTACGAGCGCTTTCCCAAGGAAGTCGAAGTTTGGGATGTCTCCCAGCGCGCCCACGTTCTTACCCATACCATCGCCTCGCTTCCCCTGGCGGATCGCGTTCCCATCCATGGCGTTCCGGTAGGTCCGCGCGATTTTTCCTGGCGTGCCACCGATCCGGCAACGCTCATCTGGGTGGAAGCCCTGGATGGCGGCGACTGGAATGTGAAGGTTCCGGCTCGCGACAAGATCGTGCTTCTAAAGGTGCCGTTCAGCTCACCCGCCGTCGAAATCGCGCGCACCGAGCAGCGTTATGCCGGTTTCTCCTGGAGCGAACAACCGAGCATCGCTCTGATGGCCGAGTACGACAACAACCGGCACTGGACCAGGACCTTCATCATCGACGTCGATGATCCACAACAGAAGCCTCGCTTGCTTTGGGATCTTTCTTTCGACGAGAACTATGCGAATCCCGGCTATCCGGTGAGACGCCAGCTGGCGAGCGGGTCCTGGGTGGTTCGCCAAGACGGCGATTCCATCTACCTGGCCGGAGTCGGTTCTTCGCCCGACGGCGATCGGCCGTTCCTCGATCGGCTCGATCTCAAGACGCTAAAAACCGAACGTCTGTTTCGCAGTGATAAGACGTCCTACGAGCGATTTCTTTCCTTTACCGGGCCGGACACACGGATATTCCTCACCTGGCATCAATCGCCGACCGACCCGCCCAATGCGTTTACGCGAACGCTCGGAAAATCCATCATCGATGACGCGCCTGCCAGAGAAGCTACTTTTGCCTCCACCAGCGTCGCGCTCACCCACATTCCCGATCCCACGCCCGCGGTACGCGCCATCACGAAGCGCTTGGTCAAGTACAAGCGCGCTGACGGGCTGGACTTGTCGTTTACGCTCTATACGCCGCCCGGCTATCAGGAGGGCACACGCGTCCCCACTATCCTGTATGCATATCCTCTCGACTATGCCGACGCTTCCACCGCCGGCCAGGTTACAGGCTCGCAGGAAACCTTCACGCAGCTGTACGAATACAAGCTGTTGCTCCTCGGCGGTTACGCGCTCATCGACGACGCTTCGTTCCCCATCATCGGTGATCCGAAGAAAGCCTACGACACTTACATGGAACAGCTCGTCGCCGACGCCAAGGCCGCGGTCGATGAGGCGGTGCGCCTTGGCGTTGCCGACCCCGACCGCATCGGAGTCACCGGACACAGCCACGGCGCGTTAATGACTGCAAATCTGGTGGCCCATGCCGACTTGTTCCGCGCCGGGGTCGCGACCAGCGGCTCCTATAACAAGACGCTCACCCCTTTCGGTTTTCAGAACGAGCGGCGCTCGGTCTGGGAGGCATCGGATGTCTATCTGAAAGTCTCTCCCTTTTTCTTTGCCGACAAAATCAAGACGCCGCTGCTCATCATGCACGGCGCGGAAGACGCGAATCCTGGTACTACGCCCCTGCAAGCCACCAAGCTCTACGAAGCAATTCGAGGCAACGGCGGCACCGCTCGCCTGGTGCTGCTCCCGCACGAGCCGCACTGGTATACAGCCATGGAGTCGAATGAACAGCTCATTTACGAGATGCTGCGCTGGTTTGACAAATACGTGAAGAACGCGCCGCCGCGCCCTGTGACCGGAGCCCGTGAGAAAGCTCCAGCCACCCATAACACCATCAACTCCGAAGGGCCTTGATGGGACGAGTCGAGTTCTGCTGTCGTGCCTGCCACCGGCGGCTGAGCCAGCTCAGAAATAAGTGCGTGGGAAAATAAACGACCAGTGGCACCACGGTCAGGTACACGAGCAGATAAGCCCACCCCGGCATCGCATGCTGCTCGTGAAAGAACAGCCCCCGCGCCCAGTTCACGTCCAGTTCGGGCCGCCAGAAATGATTGATCGGCACCACGATCCATGCCATCAGGGTCTGGAACTTCCATCCTCGCCGGTCATAACCCAGCCGCCAAATCGCCCACAATAGCAGCGGCGGCGTGACTAAATGAAACAAGCTGAGCAGCCGAATCGCCAGCGGCACGCCCGGATCGAACATATATTCCGTGCCGCCAAGAACGTGGCGTCCTGCGACCAATGCTCCGGCAAAATCGACGGTGTAGATTGTCTGGAAGACAAGTAGTCCACACGCCACCCATGAAAAAATCAGCGGACTCTCCAGCCACAAGCCAATTCCGATCAACACATTTCCCAGGTCGCAGAAGAAAAGAAAATTCTGTGCCCCGTATTGCCGCCAGTACACCGGAGCCCACACAATCAGCCAGACGGTCCACGCGATCTTGAGCCACTGCGGCAGCCGCATGGCTCGCTATTGTATGCGAGCCAGCCCACGGTTGTTACGCCGGTCCATGTCCGGACGTATGCAGTGGGGCATTCCACCCAGTGCTTCCGCCTCGCCGCACCGAAACACCACAGAAATCCACGGAACTCGAATTACCAGCGTAACTTGCCGCAGCTTACGGCTGTACCTACGATGGCCTTGGTATGGGTTACCAAGCTCTTCTCTTCTGTCCCGATGAAAAAACCGCTCGCACGGTGACGCAAGTCCTGGGCGAGCTCGAGTTCACCGTCGAGGCCTGCATTGAACCTTTCGCTGCAGTCAAGAAGCTGATGGGCCAACACTTCGACGCTGTCGTGGTCGACTGCGATAACGAGCAGAATGCCACATTGTTATTCAAGAGCGCGCGCAACTCGGCGTCCAACCAGGCGTCGCTTGCCGTAGCCGTCGTGGAAGGTCAGGCCGGGGTCGCCAAGGCGTTTCGTATCGGCGCCAACCTCGTCCTGACCAAACCCATCAATATCGAACAGGCCAAGGGAACCTTGCGCGTGGCCCGCGGACTCCTGCGCAAGGGCGATCCGGCCAAACCAGCTGCTGCCGCTGTCGCTCCCGCGCCATCGGCCGCAAAGCCAGTCGCGGCCAAACCCGTTCCACCAGTTAAGCCAGTAGCTCCGGCCAGACCAGCAGCAGTCTCGACGCCGCTTCCGGCCGCGCCGCCGGTCGTGAAACCCGCCGCAACCCCGGCATGGCCCGCGGTTGCGGCAGCAAGTTCGGCGCCCGCGGCAAGTGATGACGATCCTCTTGACATCGGGGTGGAAGACTCTGTCGCCGAGCCTTCGGCCGCTGCCATGGTTGAGTCCGCCTTCAGCAAGGTCGCGATTCCTGATACGCCAGCGGTGAAGGCGCCCGCTGCATCTGCTTCTTCCGCCCGAGCCGAAGGAAAGACCGCTTTCAATGCCGGCTTGCCAGGCAGCGGAGCCGCCAGCGCACCCGCTCCAGCCCGGGAAGTTCAGGATTCTCACCTTGCGGAAACATCGCCCGTTAGCACTCCCGCCGAAGCCGACGTTCTCTCCGGCAAGTCGGCGGAAGCAGTTCCGAGTGACTACTCCACCCACGTTGGGGCCGTGCCGTCATTCACCTTTGGCGGAGCCAATCTCCCGGAGAAATCAAGTGGCGGAAGCAAGAAGATTCTTTTCGGAATCATCGCCGCAGCAGTAGTTGCTGGAGCGCTCTATCTAGGTTGGACAGAATTCCAGGGCCGCGCGAGTCAGCCGGTAAGCACTCCGCCGCAAACCGCGCCCGCACCGGTCCCCGCTACGCAGACCCCTAAGCCGAGCGCTAAGGTCGAGCCCGCGATCCCAACCACATCTGCTCCCGCGCCCGCGGCCTCCGCATCGATGCCGAGTTCACGGCCCGAGGCTGCCCCAGCCAAGAGTCAGCCTGGGGATAACACCGACGCGACTTCCGACGACGAAACCTCCGCGCCCAGTTCCCCGAAGTCTTCCAGCTCCGCGTCGCCCGCTGCCTCCAAGCCGGCTGCGGCTCCTCTTGTGCTGAAAGGAGGCACGGTTCCCGCGTTGCACACAAAGCCAGATGCGCCCGACGCTCCGGCTCCCAGCATGATTGGGATCGCCACCGCAGGCGCCGGTGCGCCTCCGCCTGACATTGGCGGCGCCGCGGGAAGCGCTCCCACGCCGATACTGCAGACGCTGAATGTTTCCCAAGGTGTGTCGCAGGGGTTGTTGATCAAGAAAGTTCAGCCTGCCTATCCCAGGAATGCCCTGACCATGCGGGTTGAAGGTTCGGTTGAACTCGTGGCGACGATCTCTAAAACCGGCGACATTACGCACGTCAAAGTTGTGAGCGGCGACGGGCAGCTCGCCAAGGCCGCTGCCGATGCCGTCAAACAGTGGAAGTACAAGCCGTACCTGCTCAACGGCGAGCCGGTCGAGATTCAAACCCAGATTACCATCAACTTTAAGTTACCCAACTAAGTTCGCGGCAAATACGGCAGGGCATGCGAAAGACCTTCGCATGCCCTGTTTTGTTTCTTAGAGCGTTCACCTCGCACCCAACCGTTATTCTCTTTCGCCCGTGCTCGGATTCAGGAAGAGCAACGTTGTTGCTCCTGATTTTCGTAAAGTTGAACATCTGAGCGATTGAGTTCGCGATTCCATCAAAAGAGCCCGTGCCAATCCGCTCTCCGGCCAACCAGTTATCTTCGATGAAATGAATGATCGAGGCCTGGTCGGTCACCGTGTGATACCCGCAGCGCCCCAGCGCGTGCGACAACAGGGGGTTCAGCCCTGGCAGAAACGTAGCTGCTGTCCCACAGGCGCCGGGCCCGGTCAGAGCATCGGCCGATCCCGTCGAGGTGTTGACGATGGCCCCCATCTGGTGGTCGTACCATCCATCCGAGTCGTCGTACAGAATGACGACCGTCGTGCTGCTCCAGTTCGGCAGCGTTTCCAGGAAGTTAATTGTGTTGACCAGGAACGTCTGCTCGTCCAGCGGATCCGAATAACCCGCATGACCATCCTGATAGGCTTGCGCCTTCAGGAAGCTCACAGCCGGAAGGTTTCCCGCCGCAGCGGCAGTGTAGAAATCCTGCAGGTCATACTGATGGTTCGCCGGCCCGGCGTTTCCGATCTCGGAAACATTGGCCGGAGGCGTATGCGCGTACTTTGCCGTCGAGGTGTAGTCGTTGAAGAAGGAGTGGTGTGGGATGTAGTCGCCCGTGGTTCCAGCCAGGCCGGTTGAACTCCGGCTGCATCCAGTCGATCCGTTCGGATTGACGATGTTACAGATTGAACCCGCCCATGAACGATCCCCAAGTCACGCCCGCCGCACTCAGCAGGTCACCCATGTTTTTGCTGCCCATCGTGGCTTGGGCTCGCGTGGGACTGGAGCAAACATCGCCCAGTGAGTCGGCGTCGCCCACCAGAGTCAAAGAGCCGTCGCTCCCGCCGCTTACCTCATCGCCCGTTCCGTTCAGGGTGGCGACCACACCCGTTGGTCTGTCCGGAAACCAGCTTGATGACTCCGGGCTACGAGGACAAATGTCGTGCCGTAAGGATCATCGCTCAAGGCAAAGAACTGGGCGTAATTCCACTCCGCCGTCGCGGTATTACCATCGAAGTAGCCCATGACCGTATTCGCGCTGTAGCCCGTGTTAACTGGAAACAGCTCCATCAAACCGGCATCGAATGCCTGCTGCTCCGCTGTGTACTGTGATCCTGGTCGGTGGTCACCGCCTGCGAACGATTCGAGCCGGCAAGGATTCGCAGCGGCAGCTCCATTGGCGGGATTGAGATTGGGATTGACCGTCAACAACGCATTGCCCAGTCCGTTCACCGTTGGCGTGTTGGCCGCCGCTCTGAATTTGGGCTCGCCCGCTAGTTTGGTCGCCACCGGGTAGGTTCCGAAATAGTGGTCGAAAGAAACGTTCTCCTGGAAAATCACGACCAGGTGCTGAATGGGTTGTCGCCGTAGCCGGTCCGGCCTTCCCGGTTCGCTTGGCCGCTGGTTTGGAAGCCGGGAATGCGGGCAAGGCGGTCGGCCCCAGCGCCGTGGTCAAAGCAAGCAGCACTGCCATTGTCTTTCTGGGAGTTTCTGATCTCAGCTTCTCTAACATTCTGTCCTCCTGTGCCCCGCGCGATCCTGTGCTGTCACGACACCGATGCGGCCTTCGTACCGGTATCCGGATCGGGGTTGGAGTGCAACCCTAACTGCCGAAGGTTTCTCTTCCGTTGCAGGTAGATGAAATGAGCGTGAATTGAACCTTACATTTCTGCCAATTTTTTAGGAGGGGTTTGCGCTGATGATTCTTCAGGGGACAACCTCAGAAAGATGCCGGGAAATGAGGCGAAAGAGCCCCGCAGAAACAAGCCCAAAGGAGACACGGAACCACGTCCGGCAAGACAATCCGCCCCGAGAGCTCAGAGAAGAGGCCCGGTCCGTGCAGTGGCAGCGCGCAACCTTACTGCGGCTGCAGCACCTCGTCGACCACCACTTTGCCGCCCTTGTCGGCGGTGATGATCTTGTGCACCGGCGCATACCCGCTAAGCGTAATGTCGATCACATAGTTGCCGGGATCGAGCGCCACGTCAACCGGCGAGCCCTTTTCCAGCATGTGCTGGTTGATCGCGATCTGCGCGCCCTTGGGCTGCGTGCGGATGCTCACCGTACCCTGTCCCGGCTGCACACCCTTTCCGCCGAACAGTTTCGACATCTTGCCAACCGTCTTGATGTTGTCGGCGTTGCCCAGCGCGCGCAGCGTTGGCGAGAAGCTGAACGTCTGCCCCAGCACAAACTGCCCGTTCATGGTCTCGTCAATGTAGCCTGACATCCGGACCAGCACCACGTGTTGACCTTTATCCACGCTGACCTGGGCCGGTGTTTTCGCGCCCACGTCGTGCCCGTCCACGTAGATGTTCGCTCCCTGTGGATCGCTCTTCACCACCAATGTCGCCATCAGCTGCGCCAGGTGGACGGATGCCGTCGCCCGGTATCCTGAAGTCACATTTACGGTACGCGTATCGGTCGAGTAGCCCGCCTTGCTGACGGTAATGGAATGCTGCCCCGGCGCAAGACTCGTCAAAGCGAACGGCGTGACGTAGCTCGGATCCGTCCTGCCATCCACCTGCACTTGCGCGCCCTGCGGCGTCGAGTCAATCGCCAACTGCCCGGGAATAATCACCGGCGCGGCCGGCTTCTTCTTCGCATTTCGCGCCTTCGAAGACGTGACGGGCTGTGCCACCGGGGCTTCGGGCTCCGGGGTCGCCGCTGTCTGGGTCTCGATCGGTTGAGCCGTCGCGGGGGCCGGAGCCGGTGCCGGTGCTTTTTGCGGTGCTGGCTGGCTGGCCTCAGGCTCGGCAGGCGTATCCGCCACGGTCGAGGCGCGTCCTGCGCCCGCGTCGTCGTCGCTGTTTAGACTGTGAACGTAGATGGTGACCCCAATGCCGATCACCAGGATCAGCGCGGCTGCCCCGCCCAGCGCATATGCCATCAGCTTGGGTGGAACGCCTTTGATCTCTTTAATTGCTTTCTGGGCAACTTCCCGGGGCTGTACTTTCGGCTTCTCCTCTACCTTCGACTTCCGGAGGCTCTGATAGGTCGCGACGGTCGACGGTGCGGACTCCGTCGGCTGCACCGGAGGCGGCGGTGGTGGCGGCGCAATATAGACTTCCTTCAGCGGGGGCAGTTCCGTCATCTCGGAAAAACTCACCCCACCGCTGCCTTTCGCCCCGCCCTCCGCCATCATGGGATCGACTGCGATCTTCGGACCGTCTTCCTCGACCTGTGGCTCGAAGGTTTCAGCTTGCGGCTCGAACGTTTCCACTTGGGGCTCGCCGGCCTCAACCTGCGGCTCGAAGGTCTCCACCTGGGGCGCCGGGGTTTCGACCTCCGGCTCGTCGGCGACCGCCGACGACATGTACGCGGAGGGAGCCTCCGGCGGATCGAGAGTCGCGGGGGCTCCAGAGGCGCTGAACTGGTCCGACAGATCGATTTCGGAAATCTCCGGAGAAGGCAGCGTCGCCTCTGCTCCTCCCACGCCTGCGGCTGCCGCCGCTGCTTTCGGTACGGCCAGCTTCGAAACTGGTTTGGCCAAAGCCGTCGGCCGGGCTTCGCTCGGCGTCGCCGGCACTTCGATCTTCTTCTCCGCTGGCTTAGCCAGCGAGGACTTTGCTGCCGTCGCGGCCGCCGAACTCGCAGGCCGCGCCACAACGGACGGTGCCGGCTTCGACGCCGTGGGAGCCGGTTTAGCTACGGCCGGCGCCGCAAACTTGGCTTGCGCCGCCGGATTCGGCCGGTTGACAACGGGAGCACTCTTGGGCGCTTCCGCCTTCTTCGCCGCCACCGGCTTCGACTCTTTGCATTTCTCCAGATCGTCGAGCAGTTCCCGGGCACTCTGGTAGCGTTCCGCAGGATTCTTCGCCAGCGCCTTCATAATCAGGTCGCTCAGAAGAGGATGCACCTTGGGATTTACATGCGACGGCGCGACCGGAGTACTGTCAAGAATGCTTTGCCGCAAAGACTCCGCATCTTCACGGTCAAACGCCTTGCGCTCGGTCACCATCTCATACAGCATCGCACCTAGGCTGAACAGATTCGAACGCCCATCGGTGACGTCGTTCAGCACCTGCTCCGGCGACATGTAATACAGAATCGACGGAACCGCTCCCGGAACGTGCTGTACAAAGTTGCCCACGCTGGAAACGCCGTATCCCAGAATCTTGACCGTGCCGTCCCACCCGCACATGATTTTGGACGGCTCCAGACTGTAGTGAACAATGCTGTGCGACTTCGCGTGCTCCAGCCCGCTGCACAACTGCCGTCCAATGTCGAGCAGATCCCAGATCGAAAATCCTTCTTTGCGCGCCAGCATCGTCGCGATGCTGTTGCCTTGGATGTACTCCATGGCCGCGCAGAACTGCCCTTCGATTTCTCCCGCGCCATACACATTGGTGATGTTGGAGCTGCTCAGGACCTTGGTGCTCTCAGCCTCGGCCAGAAGTGCTTGTGAGAGCGCCGACGCGCTCTCGCCGAACGCGCTCAATTGGATTGCCTTTAGCGCGATCGTCTGACCGCCTTCGTCGTTCGCTTTGTAAACTGTGCCCGTAGGCGATTTCGACAGTTCACTCAGAATTTCGAATTGACCGATTTTCGTCGACATTTCTTTTCCAGTTCCGCCCCAAGTGAGTCCTTCGCGCCTCCACGACAAAGCTCGGCGCGGAGACCCAGGGAATCAGTAGGGTTAGGATATCGCTGCTTGAGTAAGGCTTCGAGTTACTAAGGTAAGCTGGGGAACGCCGTGGTAAGCCCCTCTGGACTCAGATCGTTAGCCGCGAAACGGCGTAAGAATGCAGCCCGCGGCGTAGCCGTGGGTCCAGGATGGAAACTGAGTGAGCCCCGAAGGGGCGCAAGAAGAGCTACGGCACAGACTCCGTAGGGACGAGACAGGCCCGCACCTGCGCGAAACACGCAACGAAACTTACGACTCAGCTTCTGCGGCTCCCCGAACCGGAACCTTCGCGTGTTCCCGCCATCCCTCAATAATCAAATACAGCACCGGGATAAAGAACAGGTTCAAGATGGTCGACATGATCATCCCACCAAACACGGTCGTGCCCACCGAATGCCGCCCATTCTCTCCCGCGCCCGTGGCGAGCACCAGTGGCACCACACCCAGGATGAACGCCAGTGAAGTCATCAGAATCGGCCGCAACCGAATCGCCGCCGCCTGCACCGCCGCTTCCATCAGCGGCATTCCGCGCTGGCGCAACTGCTCCGCAAACTCCACGATCAGAATCGCGTTCTTGCTCGACAGGCCGACCAGCATCACCAGTCCGACCTGGCAGAACACGTCATCCTGCAACCCGCGCATCCACTGCGCTCCCAACGCTCCCAGCAGCGCCATCGGCACCGCCAGCAACACAATAAACGGAAGCACGAAACTCTCATACTGTGCCGACAGCGTCAGGTACACGACCAGCGTGCCCAGCCCAAACAGAAGCAGCGACGTCCCGCCGGCCTGCAATTCCTCCAGCGACAGTCCCGTCCAGCTATAAGAAAATCCCTGCGGCATCTTCGCGGCCAGCTGTTCCATCGCCGCGATCGCCTGCCCCGAACTGTATCCCGGCGCTGGCGAGCCATCGATTTCCGCCGACCGGAACAGGTTGTAGTGGCTGATCACTTGCGGCGTCGTGGTCTGCGTAACGCTGATCAGGTTATCGAGCGGCACCATCGCCCCGCTGTCCGATCGCACATAAAACTGCTTCATGTTCTCAGACTGTGCCCGAAATTGCTTGTCCGCCTGCACGTACACCCGGTACGACCGGTTGTTGAAGTCGAAATCATTTACGTAGGAGGAACCCATGTACACGCCCAGCGTATCCGTGATCTGCGACAGTGGCACATGCAGGCTCTTCGCCTTTTCGCGGTCAATGGTCACCAGATATTGCGGGTCATTCGCCGTAAAGGACGTGAACAACCGGACCAAATCCTTGCGCTGGCTCGCCTGCCGCATCAGTCCTTGCGTCGTGCTCGCCAGTTCTTCGAGTTTGTGTGCAGCCTGATCCTGCACCACGAACTGGAACCCGCCAAACTGTCCCAGCCCCTGAATCGGCGGGGGCAGTGTCGGAAACACGATCGCTCCTGAAACTCCAAACATCCGCGGACGAATGCGGTTCAAAATCGCCGACGCTTTATGCGCGTCCCCTTTGCGCTGGGAATACGGCTTCAGGGGAACGAAAATAAGTCCTTGATTCGCCGCCGCGCCCGCGAAACTGAAACCGGCCACAGAGAATGTTCCTTCGGCCTCCGGCACATCCGCCAGAAGGTCCGAGACCTGCTTGCCAATGGCCTTCGTGTATTCCAGCGATGCCCCCGACGGCGCCTGGATCACGATGATGAAGTAGCCCTGATCTTCGTCGGGCACGAACCCAGTCGGCACCCGCGTGAACACAAAATAAGTGAGCCCCAGCCCGGCGAAAAACACCATCGCCATCGCCAGCTTGTATTTCAGAACGTGATGCAGCAGGACACGGTACCCACGGGTGAGGGCAACGATGCCGTCGTCGAATTTTTGCAGCCACCACCACTTTTGTCGGTGGGAGTCGCGCAGAAAAATCGCCGCCAGCACCGGAGCCAGGGTGAGCGCGTTGAAGGCGGAAATGGCAATGGAAAATGCGATGGTCAGTGCAAACTGGCGAAACAGAATGCCGGTCGTCCCGGGAAAGAACGCAACCGGCACAAACACGGCAACCAGCACCAGCGAGGTGGCGATGACAGCGCTGGTAATCTCGGCGGTGGCCGCTGCCGCCGCTTTGTGGGAGTCGTGTTCGCCCTCAGCGATATGGCGCTCGATGTTTTCAATCACGACGATAGCGTCGTCTACCACCAGGCCAGTGGCGAGGGTGATGCCGAACAACGTCAGCGTGTTGACGGAGAAGCCGAGTAACTTCACAAACACGAAAGTGCCGATGAGCGAAACCGGAGTGGCGATAAAGTGAATCATCGTCGTCCTCCAGTCGCCGAGAAAGAGAAAGATCACCAGGATGACCAGCAGGATCGCCGAACCCACCGTGAAGACCACGTCGCGGATCGACTCACTCACCGCGTCGGTGGTGTCAAACGCAACTTTATAATGCATGCCGGGAGGAAAGTTTTTCGACAACCGGTCGAGCTCCGCAATCGCTCTGCGGTCCACGTCGAGCGCATTGGCGGTCGAGAGCTGCGTGACAGCCAGGCCCATCGCATCCTGCCCATCGAATTGCACATCGTTGGCGTAACTCTCCGCGCCCAGTTCCGCGTGGCCAACGTCTTTCAACCGCACCAGCGTGCCATCCGCATTCGTCTTCAGGATGATGTTGTCGAACTGCGCCGGCTCGCTCAACCGCCCCACCGCCCGCACGCTGACCTGGTAGTTCTGCCCCGCGATCGCCGGCTGCTGACCCACCTGTCCCGCCGCGACTTCCACGTTCTGCTCCGAGAGCGCGTTCACCACATCTGGAGCTGTCAGCCCACGTCCCGCCATCCGCCCCGGATCCAGCCACAGCCGCATGGAGTACTTGCGCTCGCCAAAAATGATTACGTCCGCGACTCCCGGGATGCGCTTCAGGGCATCCCGCACGTACACGTCGAGATAATTGCTCAGGAACAGCGTCGAATATTTGTCTTTGTCCGCGAAGACGGCCGCGCCAAACACAAAGTTCTGCGAAGTCTTTGCCGTCGTGATACCGACGGCCTTGACCGTGCTCGGAAGCCGCCCCTGCGCCGTGTTCACGCGGTTCTGAATGTCGACCGTGGCCAGGTCCGGATCGCGGTTCAGGTCGAACGTGGCGATGACGCTGCTGGTTCCATCGTTGCCGCTGGTGGAAGTGATGTACTTCATCCCCTCCGCGCCGTTGATCTGCTGCTCGATGGGGATCGTGACCGCGCTTTCCACCGTCTGCGCGCTGGCCCCAATGTAGACGCTGGTCACGCCCACCTGCGGCGGCGCCAGATTCGGAAACTGCGAGATCGGCAGCGTGGGTATCACCGCCGAGCCCGCCAGAACAATCAGCAGCGCGCAAACCGCGGCAAAGACCGGACGTTGAATGAAGAAGCCAACAAACATGAGGAATCCCGTGTGCGGCAGCTTTCGCTGCTCAATGATGAATTACAACTGTGTTGGAAACGGCTACCGGCTTCCGCTACATAGCCCTAAGATGCGATCGCAACCGCAGCCCTGGATAGTTCCATCTTGAACGACCGGAAGCCGGCAGCCGAGAGCCGGAAGCCGCTACTAGCTCTGCGGAATCACCGGCACTCCGTCCAGCAAAAACTGCGTCCCGGAAATAATCACCTTATCCCCGGGCTTGATGCCGTCCTGCACTTCGTAGTCGTTGCCCACCGTCTGGCCGATCTTCAGCGGCTTCTGCCGCGCCACGAACGACCCGCCGTTTTGCGCCTCAGCCACGAATGCAAAATACTGTCCCGCCAGCCGCGATACCGCCAGGATCGGAACCTGCGGATTCTGGTGCGTTCCCCACACCACCCGCGCCCGAATGAACTGCGACTGGCGCAGCGCGTCGTTGCCATTGGCAATGCGCGCCTTCACCAGCACCGTCTGCGTCGTGTTATCCACTTGCGGAGAAATAAAGCTGATCCGAGAATCGGCCAGCACTTTGCCATCGCTGTCGAGCACCTGCACCGGCAGATTCATCTTGAGCTGCGACGAATGTTCGATCGGCACATACACATAAGCTTCCAGGCTCCCCGGCTGGTCGATCGTCGTGAGCTGCGTCGCGGTTGTGACCCGGTCTCCGACGTGCACCGGAATATCTCCAACAATGCCATTGCGTAGCGCGACCACCTTGTAGTAATGCAGTTGCACCTGCTGCTCTTTCACCTGGGCATCGAGTGATTCCATCTGGGCCTGGGCCGCGTCCAGGTTCGACCTCGCCTGGTCCATATCCTGTTTGCTCACCACCCCCGCGGACGAAAGTCCCTGCGTGCGCTCATACTGTTTTCTCGCCCAGACCAGGTTCGCCTCTTGCGCCGCCCGCGCACTCTCCTGGCTCTTCACCGTGGCCTGCTGCTTCAGCGGATCGATCTCGATCATCGGACTGCCCGCCTCCACCCGATCGCCCGAATGCACGAAAATCTGCGTGATCTGCCCCTCCACCTGCGGCATGATGATGGCCGAATCCCGCGACTTCAGCGTGGCCACATACTCCGACGCGTCGTTGACCGGTACCGCCTGCGCCTCCAGCACCTTGACCGGCATCGCCCCCGGCCCACTGGCGTGAGGATTCTGTGCCGCATTACTGGAGCAGCCCACCGTGATCGCACTCGCCGCTAACCCCGCGGCCAGCAAGCCCTTTGCCACCAATTCCTGAAAGTTGTTTGCCATAAGTCGGAACGTCATTGTATCTACTGTAACGCGAAACCGGATTGGCCTAGCCAAATCGGGCCACCTGGAGCGAACCCCAAACCGCCCCAATTCTCAGATTAGACGTGGAAAGCCATCCCAGGTTATACGCTGATCTACAGATTCCCCCACTCCGGTCGAGGACGCAAAATAATCCGTCCCGGGGCAGGGGTTACCCAGTGTCCTCTGTGTCCTCTGTGGTTAAGATTCTCGCCGAAGTCTCGACCGAACCCACCCGATCATGGCTTCAGCGTCAAGAATGCCACGCTGTATCCATCGAGTGTGATCGTCATCTCTGGCTCTGGCATTACCCCCGCCCCCTTCGGCCCACTGCTCACGCTCGTATTCTTGTCGATCGTCAGCAACGTGCCACTGGAGAACGTTCCCAGTGCCGAAACATCCACTTGTACGGTCCGCGTCACTCCCGGCCCATTGTTGTCGGTCGCCGCGTTCACCGCATGATTCGCGATCATGACCACGACACTGCCGTCGCCGTTGATCACCGGCAGTGTCTCCAACTCCGCGGCGTCGGTGGATGTGTACTGCAGCAACTGCGCCCCCGCTCCCCCAGGAAATTCCTGCCCCAGCCAGTAGTCCACCCAGTAGCTGAGTTGCAGCCCGCCCGTGTTGTAGTCCACCTCTCCGAACTGTGGATCAGCGCCATAATCCCAGTGATAAAGCGCCTGGATCCCCGCCTTGCCCAGCTGCGAAAAAACATACGGTCGCCACGCCGCAAAAAATCGACTCGACCCCCGCACGTCGTCCACAAACGTCTGCCCCGGATTGCACGCGCTCATCCCGTTCCCCGCGTCGTAATCGGCATTGACGTTATTCTCCGTCACCCACACCGGTACCGACACCAGCGTCGGATTGGTCGCCATGTTCGTGTAGAACGCCTGCACGTCAGTCACGAATCCCGGGATAGTGCCCATAATCGTCGAGTCGGTATCGGTCTGGTCGCAAGTGGAGTAGAAGTGCGTCGCCATCACATCGACGTGCGCGGTCACCCCACTGATAAAAGTCGGAACAAAGGCCTGCACCTGCCCGGAGAAATCCGCCAACTCCAGCGCCGCAAACTTGATCGTCGGATCGGTCGCCTGCATCGCCGGCACCACCGCGTTGTACATGTCGGTGTATTGCTGCGCCGTCAGGTTGTTATTGATGTTGGGCTCGTTATAAATGCCCCACCAGGTTACCTTGTAACCCTGCGAGTATGCTGGCGACACATACAACGTGCCATTCGCCGTGAATCCGCCCGTATTGTAGTACTGCACCAGATTCTGCGCGTATCCCGCGAAGGTGGCGAACGATGTGTCCACAAAGGTGTCGCTGCTGTCGTTGTTCTGGTACATGAACGGAGGGGCCTTCGCAATCTGAAATTCCGGACTGTGATCTCCTACGCTCAGCACCGGCTGCGTGATCGCATCAAGAGTGGAAAAATCCCACCCCGTTGAGGCCGTCCCCGCCGCGCCCTGCGGCACTCCCTGCGAAACCCCCTGCAGCCGGATGTGGTGCGGCCCCAGCCTGCCCAGATTATTGAGAGTGGTGGGTTCGGGATTCAGCGTAAAGAATGCGTTATCCCACTCCGCCGGCTGGAACGACGTCGACATCGCCACGCTGAACGCCCCACTCGGGGTCTTGGAAATTACCACCGACTCCTGCGCCGGATTGGTGCCCCCACCCCCGCCACTCGATCCCATCGAGCCTCCGCCACATCCCAAAGCCAGCACCAGCGACCCGAGCCCTACGGCAAGTTTGACGATTTTCATGACAGAAGATTCTACTCCCGCAATATCGTTTTTCCTGTGTGTCCTCAGCGTCCTCTGTGGTGCAAAGCTTTGCCGGATCCCGAATCAGACTTCACCCCGCAATCATCTTCCCCAAAATCTCCTTCACCATCTTCGCCGCCACGGTTGCGGTCACTCCCGCAACATCCTGCACCGGGTTGTACTCGACCACATCCGCTCCCACAATCTCTCCCTCAATCGCATGCAGATGTTCAATCGCCTCCCGTACCGACATCCCCCCAGGCTCGCGATGCGATACCCCCGGCGCAAATGCCGGATCCAGCACATCCATATCGAACGTGATGTACACCGGCCCCGCCGTTTTCAATCGCTCGTAAGCTGGCAGCGCCCGCATCTCGATCACCTCCACTCCAAATCTCGACGCCTGTTCCCGCTGATGCCGGTTGATCGTCCGAATCCCCACCTGCACCAGTCGCTTCGCCAGCTCCGCTTCCATGATTCGCGCAAACGGACACGCATGCGACAGCCGCTTCCCCTCGAACTCCTCATACAAATCCGGATGCGCATCGAAATGAAATATCGTCAGCTCCGGATACCGCCGCGCCACCGCCTTCACAATGGGATACGTAATCGAATGATCCCCGCCCAGCGACACTGGCCGCTTTCCCGCGTCGATCAATGTACCCAAGCCTGCCTCAATCGCCGCGAACGCGTCCTTCTCCGCAAACGCGGATTCTGTCAGAGCCAGATCCCCCGCATCCCCGTAAGTTCCGGCCGCACCCAAATCCACGCCCAACTCCGACCACGAGTTCGACGCATCACACCGCAACGCCTCCCGAATTTTCGCCGGAGCCTCGCCCGCCCCGCGCAAATAAGACGAGTACGCATCAAAAGGAATCCCCAGCAGAGTTGGCACGCCCATCGTCTTCATAGTCCCAAGAATCATAACTGCGAACCAAGTCACGGGAGACCCGCAATGTGGAAGCCCGTGTCCACCAGCCGCGGGGCGGCGAGACAGTTTAGCCGACCAACACCCCGGCCATCGACGACCTGTTCGACGCCTTCCGATTCAGCAGCGCCAATAAATAAACAGTTGGTGGGTGCCCCACTCTAATCTCGCCGCTCTTTGGCGAGATTAGAGTGGGGATTTTCCTCTGTGTCCTCCGTCTCCTCTGGGGTGAGTTCCTGTTTTTGCAGTCCGAATCCTGCGCGCCGACCCCGCATCCTTTATCCTAAGTAACTGCACTCACATGACCCCGAAATCCAAAATTCCCAACGGTGGCTCCCGCGCCGCCGTCGCCGAAACCACCAACGGATCCAACCCGGAGCGAGAGCGCGTCTTCAGCGCCTACCGCCAGTGGGGATACCTCGAGGGAGACCTCGACCCTCTCGGCTTCCTCCGGCCCCGCGAAACCCCCGAGCTCGAGGAAGAAGGCGAGTACGCCCGCGAAGCCCGTGCCATCTACTCCAGCACCATCGGCGTCGAAATCAACCACATCTATGCCCCTGAACGCCGCCGCTGGATTTGCGAGCAGATGGAATCGCCGTCTCAGGGTTTCGAGGTCACAGAGGAAGGCCAGCAGCGCATCCTCGATCTGCTCATCCGCGCCGATGTCTTCGAGCAAGTCATGCAGCAGCGTTATCTCGGCAGCAAGCGCTTCTCGCTCGAAGGCGTCACCGCTCTCATCCCGCTGGTCGATGAGGTTCTCGACACCGCCGCCCAGCGCGGCGCCATTGAACTAGTCATGGGCATGAGCCACCGCGGCCGCCTCAACGTCATCGCTCACGTGGCCAAGCGCGATCCCCGGGAAATCTTTGCCGGCTTCGAAGACGTCGACCCGCGCAGCGTTCTCGGCTCGGGCGACGTGAAGTACCACATGGGCGCCACGGGCGAATACAAAACGCGCAGCGGCGGAAAAGTTCACATCCACCTTGTCTCAAACCCCAGCCATCTCGAAGCTGTCGACCCCGTCACCGTCGGCCGCACCCGCGCCAAGCAAGATCGCACCGGCGAAGGCGGACGCGAAAAATATCTCCCTCTGCTCGTCCACGGCGACGCCGCGTTCGCCGGACAAGGCATCCTCGCCGAGACCATGAACTACGCCGACCTCCCCGGCTACACCGTCGGCGGGACTATCCACGTCGTCGTCAACAATCTTCTCGGTTTCACCACCAGCTACACCGAAGAACACTCCACGCGCTTCGCCGCCTGCATCGCGCGTCGCCAATCGATTCCCATCTTCCACGTCAACGGCGAAGACGTCGACGCCGTCGTCCGCGTCGCCCGCCTCGCCACCGAGTACCGCTACAAGTTCGGCACCGACGTGGTCATTGATCTCATCGGCTACCGCCGCCACGGACACAGCGAAGTCGACGATCCCACCATCACCCAGCCTCTCCTTTACAAGAAGATTAAAGACCATCCGCCGCTCTGGGAAATTTACGCCGACGACATTGGCGCCACTGACGCGCCGGCCCAAGCTGCCACCATCAAGGCCGAATTCGAAGCGGCGCAGAAACAAGCCGGAAGCATCAAGCACAAGCCCCTGATGCGCGACCTGCCCCAGTACTGGAACAACTACTTCGGTGGCGCCTATCGGCCGGAATACGAAGTCGAAACCGGACTCTCGCCGGACGAGATCTCGGAACTCACCGCTCGTCTCACTGCGTACCCCGAAGGGTTCCACATCCACCCGAAAGTAAAGAAGCTTCTCGAGCAGCGCGCGGAAATGGGTGAAGGCAAGCGCCCCGTCGACTACGGCATGGCCGAAGCCCTAGCCTTCGCCAGCCTCGTGAAATCGGGCACGCAGGTGCGCTTCAGCGGCCAAGACTCCCGCCGCGGCACCTTCAACCAGCGCCACTCCGTCTTAATCGACATCGAGAACGAAAACGAATTCGTTCCGCTGGAAAACATCGCGCCCGGTCAGGCCCGCTGCGAAATCTACAACTCCACGCTCTCCGAAGCCGGCGTCCTCGGCTTTGAATACGGATACAGCCGCGACTATCCCGAGTCGCTCGTCCTCTGGGAAGCCCAGTTCGGCGACTTCGTCAACGTCGCGCAAGCCATCATCGACCAGTTCATCAGCGCCGGCGAAGCCAAGTGGAACCTGCTCTCCGGCGTCGTCATGCTGCTCCCCCACGGCTATGAAGGCCAGGGCCCAGAACATTCCAGCGCGAGAATCGAGCGCTTCATCCAACTCGCTGCCAAGCACAACATCCAAATCGCGCAGCCGTCCAACGCCGCGCAATATTTCCATCTCCTGCGCCGCCAGGCCCTGCGCCACTGGCGCAAACCGTTAGTCGTCTTCACGCCGAAGAGCATGCTGCGCCATCCCGACGCCAGTTCGCCCATCGAAGATTTCACCCACAAGAATTTCCTGAACGTCATCCCCGACACCGAAGTCGGAGAGGCCGACCGCATCCTGATCTGCACCGGAAAAATCGGCCACGAACTCCAGGCCGAAAGAAAGAAGAGAAAAGACACCAGCACCGCAATCGTCTTCCTGGAACAGCTCTACCCATTCCCCGAGCAGGAAGTCGTCGCCGAATTCGACCGCCACGGCAAGAACGCCGACATCGTCTGGGTCCAGGAAGAACCTGCGAATATGGGCGCGTTATTCAATATGCTGCCCCGCCTGAAGCGAGTAGCCGGCGACCGCCCCGTGCTGAGCGTGAAACGCAGTTCCGGAGCCAGCCCCGCCACCGGCAGCGCCAAAGCGCACGAAGTAGAACAGAAAACGCTCCTGACCCTGGCCTTCACCACAAAGTGATAGGTTTTGCTTCTGTTTGTATGGGACCGGCTCTTCGATCCGGCCGCCGAGCGAAGCTCGGCGGGTTTGACGTTGTGTGTGGCGCGGGCGCCCCCGCCCGCGTGCTGCGACCTGCTTTCAGCCGGGTTCCCCATGTCTCGCGTTCTTTGCGAGACGTGGGGAAGTCGGCCGGGTGTTAATCTAACTCTCCGACGAGACCCATGCCCCGCCGCTCCCAACCTCTCCGCATCGCCATCGACACCGGCGGCACCTTCACCGACTGTGTCTGGACCGATCCCGCCACCCGCCGCCTCCGTATGCTGAAAGTCTTTTCGACTCCCGCGGATCCTTCCCAAGCCATCGTCGAAGCCTTGCAAAAAATCGGGCACGCGGGCGAACTCATCCTCCTCCACGGCACCACCGTCGGCACCAACACGCTCTTAGAACGCAAAGGCGCCCGCACCGCCCTGGTCACCACGAAAGGTTTCGAAGACGCCATAGAAATCGGACGTCAGGCCCGCCCCAAACTCTACGACCTCTTCTTCGACCGCATCCAGCCGCTAGTCCCCAAAGATCTCCGATTCGGAATCAACGAACGCACAGCCAGTGATGGCAAAATCCTCACCGAGCCCACGCCGCAAGAATTGCGCACGCTCGCCGACGAACTCGCCGCCGCCAAGCCGCAGTCCGTTGCCATCTCGCTCCTCTTCGCTTTCGCGAATCCCACAAATGAAGAGGCCGTCGCCCAAGCGCTGAAGCCTCTAGCCGTCCCGCTCTCCATCTCCCACCAGATCCTCCCCGAATTCCGCGAATACGAACGCACCTCAACGGCGGGAATCAACGCCTACCTGCAGCCAGTAATGCAACCTTACCTGGAGAATCTGGAAGCGAGATCGCTAGCCACAAGCAAGCCCCGTGTGGCCGCGGGCGCCTCGCCCGCGCAGGTTAGGGCGACGAGCCCTGGAGGGGCGAGCTTTAAGTTGGCGCAGCGCGTCAGTGCCAAGCGCTCCCATGTGGAAGAGCGGCCCTTTAGAGTCTGCCCCGAGTTTATCGAGGGGGCCGCGAAAAGTTCGTCCAAACACTCTGGGGTTTTAGTCCCCCGCATCTTCGTCATGCAATCCTCCGGCGGCATCACTGCACTCTCCACCGCCGCCCGTGAGCCCGTCCGAACCGTCCTCTCCGGCCCCGCCGGAGGCGTCGTCGGTGCGGTCGCCACCGCCCGCGCCAGCGGTTTCGACCGCATCATCGCCTTCGACATGGGAGGCACTTCCACCGACGTTTCCCTGGTCGAAGGCGAAATCAAAACTGCCACCGATGCCCAGATCGCGGGCCTTCCCATCAGCGTTCCCATGCTCGACATCCACACCGTCGGTGCCGGCGGAGGTTCCCTCGCTCGCTTCGACGCCGCCGGAGTTCTCCGCGTCGGCCCCGAATCCGCCGGGGCCGATCCCGGCCCCATCTGCTACGGACGCGGCCTGCAGCCCACCGTGACCGACGCGAATCTTCTCCTCGGCCGTCTCCAGTCCACGCGTTTTCTCGGCGGAGACTTCACGCTCGATCTCGACCGCACTCGCCGCGTCACCAAAGAGTTTCTCCAGCAGCAGGGAAGCCGACTCACGCTCGACCAGTTCGCCGCCGGAGTCCTCCGCGTCGTCAACGCCACCATGGAAAAAGCCATCCGCGTCGTTTCCATCGAGCGCGGCCGCGACCCGCGTCACTTCGCGCTCGTCGCCTTCGGCGGCGCCGGAGGCCTGCACGCCTGCGCCCTCGCCGAGGCCCTCAGCATCCCGCACGTCATCATCCCCGCGCTCCCCGGTGCGCTTTCCGCCCTCGGCATTCTCGCCAGCGATGTCGTCAAAGATTATTCCCGCACTGTCCTATGGCGTGCTTCGGGAAAAATCCCCACCGACAAATTGAATCGCGAATTCACCGCCCTGGAAAAAACCGCCGCAAAAGATTTTCGCAAAGAACACTGGCAGGGAACACCGCACTACAACCGCAGTATCGACCTCCGCTACCGCGGCCAGGGATACGAACTCAACCTCCCCTTCACGAAAAACCTCCTCCGGGATTTCGAACAAGAACACCACCGCCGCTACGGCTACACTCATCCCAACCGCGAAGTAGAACTAGTAACCCTCCGCCTCCGCGCCACAGTGAAATCACCGCGGACGGAAGCCATCACAAGCCATGTGGGGACGGGCGCCCTCGCCCGTCCAGGCCGAGCGAAGCTCGGCTCGCCCTCCTCTCCCCAAGCCCCAGTCCTTTTCGAAAGCAAGAAACGAGAAACGCGCATCTACTCCCGAGACGACCTCCAGCCAGCCAAGCAATACTCCGGCCCCGCCATCATCACCGAATACAGCGCCACCACAGTCATCCCACCCGGCAAACACTTCCACCTGGATCGCGCCGCCAACCTCATTGTTACAATCCGATGAAATTCCGGCCCGGCCCGGCCCCGGCCACTGACAACTGCCCAACTGGCGGCAGCTTTCCATTTACAATAATCCCGTGAAACCAAGCCTTTTCGTCGTCGAAGACGATCCCGACATTTCCCGCCTCGTCCGCCATCATCTGGAAAACGAAGGCTTCACCGTCCGCGTTTACCCCACAGGCGCCAACGTCCTCGCCGACGCCGAACGCCAGCGCCCCGCGCTCTTTGTCCTCGACATCATGGTCCCCGGCAAAGACGGCCTGGAAATCTGCCGCACCATACGCCAGACCCCCAGCCTCGCCTCCGTCCCCGTAATCTTCCTGACCGCAAAAAGCAGCGAAGCCGACCGCGTTCTCGGTCTCGAACTCGGCGCTGACGACTATATCGCCAAGCCTTTCAGCCCGCGTGAACTCGTGGCTCGCGTCAAGGCCGTGCTGCGCCGCTTCGAGCGCCCATTGCCGCCCAGTGCCATGAAGATCGGCGACATCGAAATTGATCCCTCGGCCATGACGCTGACGGTGCGCGGCACTCTGGTTCCCACCACCGCCACCGAATTCCGCTTGCTCGATTACTTTGCGCGCCACCGCGGTCGCGTTTTCAGCCGCGACCATCTCCTCGATTCCGTCTGGCGCGACACCGCCTACGTCACTCCGCGCTCGGTCGATGTTTACGTCCGCCGCATCCGCGAGAAAATCGAGCCCGATCCCGAGAACCCGCGCTACCTGAAAACCGTGCGCGGCGCCGGCTACCGCTTCGAGGTCCCCAAATGACCATCCTGAGTCGCGCGAGGAGAACGCCGAGAACGTGAAGAACCGCATTTTCTTCAAACTCCTTGCTGTTTTCCTGATCGTCATTGCCGCCACCGCCGCCATTCTCGACGTGATGCTGGGCGGTGCCTGGGAATCCTCGCTGCGAACCGAGATCGAGCGCAACCTCACCCAGAAGACCCTTCTCTTCGCGCACCGTGTCGAAACCGACCGCGTCCACACCCTCGCCGAAATCGCCTCGCAGGAGGGCCTCGCCGCCGGAGCCCGCGCCACCATCATCGATGCCTCCGGAAAAGTCCTCGCTGACTCCGAATCCAATCCCGCCGAGATGGAGAACCACGCCGTCCGCCAGGAATTCGCCGCCGCCTTAGCCGGCAAAACCGGCGAGAATGAGCGCCGCAGCGCCACGCTCGGTATTCCATTTCTTTATGTCGCCGTTCCCGTGTCTGGAGGAGCGGTTCGCCTCGCCTATCCACTTTCCGATGTCGATGCCGTTCAAGGGCAGGTGCGCCGCCGCCTGATTTGGGGATCGACCATCGCCCTGCTCATCGCCTTGCTCATCGCGGCGTCCGCGTCCATCTGGACCTCGCGCCGCCTCGAGCGCATCGTGACGGTAGCTTCCCGCATCGAGCAGGGCGACCTCCGTGCCCGCGTCGAAGACAAGCCGCTCGATGAAATCGGCCGCGTTGCCGCCGCCATCGACAAGACCGCCGGACAAGTCGAACGCAGCTTCGCCGCCGTACGTTCCAGCCAGCGCCAGCTCGAAACTTTGCTCAACAGCATGCAGGACGCCGTCATCGCCATTAGTTCCGACGGCCTCGTCCAGTGGGCCAACCAGCCCATGGACCGCCTCGTTCCGCAGCACACCCGACTCAATGCACCTGTTGTCGAAACCATCCGCGATCCCGATTTCCTCGCCGCCGTTCAAGCTGCCACCAGCACGAGACAAGTGAAGACCACCCGCGCCACGTCCATCGTTCCCGGCCGCGCCTTCGATGTCACCGCCGCGCCCCTGCCCGATGGCGGCGCCGTCGCCGTGCTGCGCGACCTCACCGAAACCGAGCGCGTCGAAAAAACGCGCCGCGACTTTATCGCCAACGTCTCCCACGAACTCCGCACGCCCCTGACTTCCATTCAGGGATACTCCGAAACTCTGCTCGACCTCAGTTCCGATAATTCCGGTCCCAACCGCGAGTTTCTCGAGATCATCCGCAAAAATGCCGCCCGCATGTCGCGCCTCACCGAAGACCTGCTGACTCTCGCCCGCGTGGAATCCGGCGAGACCCGCTTCGATACCGAGCCCGTCCCGCCCATCGAACTCCTGCACGACGCCGAAGAAAGTTTTCGCGAGATCGCCCGCGGTCAGGAAGTCGATTTGCACATCGTAGAGACGAACGAAGATCATGGCTCCGTCGAATCGCTGCCTTCCGTGCGCGCCGACCGCGAAGCCATCCACCAGGTCTTTTCCAATCTGATCGACAACGCCATGAAGTACGGCCGCTCCGGCGGACGCATCCTGCTCGGCGCGCGTCCGGCCAAGCGCGGCATCGAATTTTATGTGCAGGATTACGGCTCCGGCATCGCCTCCGAGCACCTCCCGCGCCTCTTCGAACGCTTCTACCGCGTCGACAAAGCCCGCTCCCGCGAATCCGGTGGCACCGGCCTCGGCCTCGCCATCGCCAAGCACATCATGCTCGCCCACGGCGGCGCCATCCGCGCCGAAAGCGAACTCGGCCACGGCAGCATCTTCCTGTTCACCCTCCCCACCGCCTGAGAGTCAATGAGTAACGGATGTGGGTGTCGACTTTGGCAGGTGGGGATATTGACTATCTCAGATCCCACGGCAGTATGGGCGTCATCCTGACCGGAGCCGCTTTTCAGGCGGAGGCAAGGATCTTGCGCGCAGACCGGCAGCGCGTCCGAAAAGCTCCCACGCAAGGATCCCTCACCCGGCTGAACTGCGCCGGCCTCGGGATGACGCCTCCCAAAGAGAGACCTCAAATTCACACTGCGCCAACACCGACTTCCAGTTTTCCCTTGCATTTGTTCTGTCTTGCCCGACAATGATCGTGAGCGCCGTCGCGGACCGCTCAAGTGCTACGAAAAATGACGGAAAATTCACAGCTTATTAACCATCATGTCCACAAGAAAACCTATCCTTAGTCGTTGGCCATCCAACCCCATGAGCGGCAGAATCGCGACGACGGTTCCCCAAGATCCCTCCGTCGCCGGCGTTCTCGCGCGGCGGACCTACCGGTGGACATGCTTATGAGTACGGCGATCAAGTCTCCCGATCCTGAACCGGCTCATCGCTACATCGTGCGCCGCACCGTCGAAGCCTGCCACATGGCCAAGGAAGCCGCCGGCGCCGCAGCCGAAGGCATCGCCACTGGCTCCAGCACTCTGCTCAACTCCCTGCGCCAGCGTGAGCGCGAACTCGACACGCTTGACATGGAAATCGACAGCGGAGTCACCACCGCCATCACCGAAGTCGGTCCCGCCGAAGCCCGCGAACTGCTCGCCTGCATGAAGTTCATGATCGGCCTCGAACGCATCGGCGACCTGCTGCTGAGTTTCGCCAACAGCGCTCTCTCCGTCAGCGGACGCATCGACTCCGAAGACACCCGCGACCTCACCCAGATGGCCACCATCCTCGAGAAAATGTTGACCGACTGCGGCGCCGCATTTTCCGCCCGCGAAATCGCCAAGGCCATCGACGTACTCCGCGCCGACGCCGAGATGGACCGCCTCCGCAATCTCATCTTCCTGCGCCACATCGAGAATCCCGAAAACGTCCACCGCCAGGCCAGCCTGCAAGTCATCTTCATGACCCAGTCCCTCGAGCGCGCCGGCGATCACGCCAAGAACCTCGCCGAGGAAGTCTGCCACTTCGTCAGCGGACACACCGTCCGCCACGTCCTCATCGCCTACGACAAGCCCGTCGAACAAATGTTCATCGACTACCTCCGCCGCCGCGACCACAACCGCTAGAAATGGAAAATAAAGTCTATGTGGCGCGGGCGCCCCCGCCCGCGTGCCTGCACAACCGAAGCACCCGCGTGAACGGAACATCTGTGCAGCGAGCACGGGCACACGCCAAACGTACGGGGCGACTCCTGTCCGCCCGCATCCCGCAGCGCCGCCAGTGGACGACCCGAAGACTCCGGCTTTGAAGATGTGGCGCAGCTGAGGTGAGAGCACGCTGCGCCACTTGAGGAACGAAGGAAACGATCGCGTAGGGGTTTCGTGGAGTGAGCGCGACAGTTCCTTCCAACTACCTTACTTGGGAAAGTACGTTACCAAACCCTCCAGCGCCCGTCTGTTCAAAATTGCACAGTCAGGGGTTCACGCCCCTCACGGCATCCCGTGCCTCCGATTGGCAGGTGACGATGACGCGTAAGCACGCGCCTCCCGATATCAGCGGTCTTCTTGCGCAAGGAGATGCGACGCCGTGAGCAGCCGCTCAATCGCTCATTGCCGCTCTTTTGCCAGTGCCTTGAGCCGGATTTCGTGCCTGAAGATGTCCGCGCATTGCGGCAACTGCGTGCGATACCTTGTCGGCAGTTGCAGGCAAAGGTCCACCGCGTTCTGCCGCATGGCGTGTAGTTCTAAAAGAGCCGCGGTTCTCACCGTCAGGGTAGTGGGCGGGGTTTTCTCGGCCGTGGCTGGAGCTGCGACAACCTGGATCACACCTTTCGGGCTCCCACACGCTGTAAAATCCTGGCCCCCGACCTTGTCACGAGAGGATACGTCATTGACCGCCGAAGGAGCCGGTTCCGATACGCTGTTGTCCTTGTGTCCAATCCGGTTCGCCACAGTGACCCCGTCCGTGCCCTCAGACAAGCTTGGCAACAAGAGCAGGCTGTTGCTATCGTGGTTCGCGAGACTCGTGGATCTCAACGTGTATGCATATTCACGGGGCGCAATCTGTGCCCGTGCCGACACCGCGAAAAGGAAAACCACCGGCAAAAAACAACCGCAGATCAGGTTTCTTTTCTGGATCGACATGCTTCCCCCACGTTCGTTGAGATCGCCCGCCGCCTGTAAGGCAAGCGCAGCCTTGCTTCGCGATGATTGACATGATCGAAACTTTCCCACGGTTGCGCCAGATTGTAATCCAGATGTCTATCCTCGCAATGGCCCGAAAGAGGGATGACTCAAGATCAACACTGGGAACTTGCGTTTCGTTACTCCCTCCTCGCTGGGTTGCGCCGACCACACTCACCACGACCACATCTGGGCTGGTAAACCCGCGGAGTATGAAAGCCGACCCGGTTCGAGCCTGACCGGAGTACCATGGCCACTGTCCTCAGGAACGAACATCGGCAACTTAGGCGGAAAACCTGAATTACAAACTCAATCGGAGGTTGAATCATGAGCAATCTGTCGAAGCTTTCCCGGCGCGAGTTCACGACGCTGGCCGCTGCGGGCTTGAGTCTGGCCGTGCCCGAAAGCCTGCATGCCTGGGCGCAAAAGGAAGCGCCAGCCCAGCCGCCATCGCCCATCACCGCGGACCAGGCGTGGCACGACCTTCTCCAAGGCAACGATCGTTTCGTAAAAGGACTGCCCGCAAGTCCGCGCCGCAGTCCGCAGGATTTTCGCGGGCTGGCAGAAGCCCAGTATCCCGAGGCTGTGATCGTCAGCTGTGCCGACTCCCGCGTGGCGCCCGAGATCCTGTTCGATGTCGGTGTGGGTGACATCTTTGTCGTGCGGATCGCCGGCAATGTCGTGGGCGGCGCGGGCGCCGTGGTCAAGGGCAGCATCGAGTACGCCATCGCGGAACTGAATGTGCCGCTCATCGTCGTCCTCGGCCATAGCGGCTGCGGCGCGGTCAAAGCTGCGATGAAGCATATAGACGCCAAAGACTCTCTGCCCGGCGCCATCAACGGCCTGGTGGAACTGATCAAGCCGGCCGTCGCTCAGAGTAAGGGAACACCCGGCGACGCGCTGGAAAACGCCATCCGTAAGAATGTGGAGAACGGCGTTGAGCGCCTCAAGGACCTGCAGCCCATCCTGGCCCCGCGCGTCAAGGACGGTAAACTCAAGGTGGTGGGCGCGGTCTACGATCTACGCACCGGCATGGTTGCGCCTCTCGATTCCGGAAAGTCCTGAACGAGGTGCTTCACCTCATGGCCTGAATATCGGCCGTTTGTGCGGTGTATCGGCCATATACGTTCAGCAAAGCAAGTACAACGTTCCTGCAGGAACGTTTGTACATATATTTCCGTACACCAAGCGAGGAGGCCCGGGTGCCCCATTTCTCGCGTACTTTGCGAGAAGTGGGGACTTTGTTTTTTCTTAAAGGTCGACCGCAAGATGCGGGGTGGGAGCCCGATTCTCCTAAGCGCATTCCTCCGTCTGGATTTCTGCAGGAGGTGAAACCGCGTCTGGACCCTTGGCTGCTGCGCTGCGCTCGCCTTTGCGGATGAGCACGATCGCTGCGAGGATCGCCACCGACGCCAGCCCCACCCGCATGGTCAGCGGCTCGGACGCGAGCAGCCATCCCAGGAACACGGCCACGACTGGATTCGCATACGTGTGCGTGGCCACCAGCGCCGGCGGACACCGCTGCAGCAGCCATGTGTAGGCCGTGAACGCGATCACCGAACCGAAGACGATCAGATACACCAAACCCAAAATCGATTTGAGAGAAATGCTGGCCCAGTGCGTGGCATGAAATTCGCCAGTCAGTCCTGCGGCCGCAAGCAGCATCACCGCGCCACAAATCGTCGGCAGGGCCGTGCGTCCCAGCGCATCGTTTGGCAGTTTGAGTTTCGGTGAGATCACCACGCCTGCTGACCACGATAACGATCCCAGCAGTACGGCCAGCAAGCCGAGCAGGCTCGAACCTTTGACGGTCAACTCTACGCCGGTCAACATCGCGACGCCCAGCACGCCCGAACCCAGGCCCAGCGCGCTGAGTCGGCTGATCTTCTGCTGGCCCATCGACCAGGCGAGCACCAGAATGAACATGGGTTCGGTTGCGATGAGCAGCGCCGCCAAGCCTGATCCCACATATTGTTCGGCCCAGTGCAGCGTGCCGTGACCAATCAGAAAAAACAATGCGCCTAAGGCGAATCCGGAAATCCAATGCGCGCGCGTGGGACGAAAGCCGCGCGCCCACGCCCATGCGAGAAGAATCGTGCCCGCGATGGAGTGCCGGATGCCTGCGGTGACCAGCGGCGGAATGGTCTCGACCGCGTAGCGGATCGCGAGGTAGGTCGATCCCCACACCAGATAGATCGCGGCGAAGGCGAGCGCCAGCTTGATCGAATCGGCGCGGCTGGTTGCGGGTTGGCGCGGGTTGGGCACGATCACGGGTCTGCCTCCAATGTTAATCATCTTTTCGCTTGTCGGCTTTTCCTTCGCCGGTCTGCCGCTGCGGATCAGGGCCATCATTTGCGCCGCTCGGGGGTGGATCATCATCTAACCTCATCTAACCGCTAAAACAATATTAAGCGGTTAGGTGAAGAGTAGCTCTTGCGATCTAACTTGTCAAGATCGTTTTAATGGTTAGATAATGGGAGGGAAAGGAAATCCTCTGAGCGAGACCAAGGAAGACAAGAAAATCGTGCGGCGGAGTCCGCCGCGTTTTGATTTGATTGCGGGCAACGTTTGCCTCGACTTCGTGAACACGCTCGACGACCGTCACATCAAGCCCAAAGAACTGTTGGAGACTTACGTGGATCTGGCGCGGTTCGGCGAAGATGCGGGGCTGCTGGATTCGAGGCAGGTGGACCGGCTTTACGCACGCAGCCAATCCGACCTGGAGCGCGCGCAGGAAGTTCTGCTGTGGGGAAGAGAGTTGCGCGAGGCGATCCACGACGTGTTTTGGGCGATCTTGAACAAGCGGCCGGTGCCGCCCGCGGCGCTGGCCCGGCTCAACGCGGAAGCGCAGAGCGCGGCGGGACACATGCGGCTGGTCCCGGGGAAGGGCGGAGGGTTCGAGTGGAGCTTCGACGATCTCAATGAATTCGACAGCGTGCTGTGGCCGATTGCCCGCGCGGCGGCCGATCTGCTGGCTTCCGAGCAACTGCCTTATGTTCGGGCCTGTTTCTCCAAAACGTGCGAGTGGTTTTTTCTGGATACCAGCAAGAACCATCACCGGCGCTGGTGCGACATGACGCGCTGCGGGAACCGGGCGAAGGTGCAGCGGTTCTATGCGCGGCAGAAGAAAGGCAGCTCCTAGCTTTTGGCTCTTAGCTCATAGCTCGAACCGCGAGGTTGCGACAGTTGAGATCTGGCTGGGACTTGCGTGCAGGCTTGCGGACGTTCTCGCAGGCCGGTCGTTGGCTTGCGAAGATTGCTACTCACGGTTTCCAAAGCGATAGGCGATACTCGTGGTCAGGCGCAGATTGTTTTGGCCCTGAATCGCGCCGGTCGAGTCGGCAAATGTCGTGCGCTGATAGTCCGCCTGGACGCGGACGGCAAGCGATCCGAAGAGGGATTGTTCGATTCCTCCGCCAACTAAGTACGAAGGACGAGCCACCCACCCATCCAGGTAGTAAGACCCGCTCGCAGGGAGCGCGCCGTCGACCCGGCAGGCGCCGGCCAAGGCCTGAACGAAAATCGCGGACTTCCTGAGCACAAGCGGATAGAACACGGGACCGGCCAGGAGGCTGAGGACATTGGCGCCGTGTCCTGTGGCAAAGACGTTGCCAGTACTGGCATACGTGGAGTCGATGGTGGCGCCCCAGCGCGAGTTGAACCGGACCAGACCGTTGGCGTCCAGACCGGTAAGCGCTACCCGTTGGGATGGCATGTCCATGCTGAAGTAGACGTAGCCGAGACTCGCCTCAAAAGAGGGCACGGTAGCGCCGGCGGCCACCTGGTCGGATTTCAAGTGAGCTTGCGCGAGAAGGGGCGCAACGAACAGGAAAACGCAGACAAAGACTCTTCGCATGATCCTCACTCCGGTTAGCGGTTCGGCCCTTATTTTCACTCCGTCTGCACGCGACAGAGTGCCCCAGATCCGTTCACGATGATCGCGGTGGTAGCGCTTGCTATGAAACCGTGTGAGTTAGAGCCTACCTCTGGTTTTGTTTGGTTTCAGGTTACGTTGGTCGCTTTCCGCTTGTACCTAAGGGACTGGACTGTCGGGATAGCCCGTGGTGGACGCTGGGCACGCGCCGGCGCCTGTGAAGCCCCACTCCACGAATTCCGGGTAGTGGTGCAGCTTGAAAGTTGACGGCCTTTAGTTTGGTGAGACAATTGCCGCATGGCCAAGCCGAAAAGCCCGAGCATATACAAATCCGCAAGATGGAAGCGAAGATCACAGGCGGCAAGCGTACCAATAAACTGCACATCAATTTAACGCTGAGTGTGAAGCAGGAAGAACGCTCGCTGAAGATGTTGGAAAAGCGTAGGGACAGAAGAAAGGAAATAGGAACGCCCCGATTGCCGTCGGAGCTTCGGAGGTCCCCGTTAGGACACTCAGATCATGCCATAGAGTGCGCCAGATGCAAGGAATAAGGGCTCACAGCCCCTTGCCACGTGGCGGGCAAGAAAAAGAATCCGGCAGCTGTGGCGCTAGGGCGGCTCGCGGTCTCAGGGGAGGTGCGGCTAGAGCGGAAGCATTAACACCCGAAGAGCGCAGCGAGATTGCAAGGAAAGCGGTCACGGCAAGATGGGCCAGAAATCTACGGTGCTTCGTGCAACGTCCTATTCCGTTTGAGTATCGGTATCTCCCTCCAGCTCTCTTTGTCGCGCCTCTTGCCAGATCAACCGATAAATCTCCTTGAAATGCCTAACAGTTTCGGCCATCTCAGCGCATTCCGATGTGCGTTGAAACTCGGCCGGCTTGTCTTTGACTACTAAAGTACGTCCGGCATAGGCAAAAAACACTTACCTGTAAATCTGTGAATGTTGGATTCCTCGTATTTCCCCCATCCCTCTGATATTTCGCTGTCGGCGGCCAGAATAATTCCGTCCTCGCATCTGAAACCAATCGCCGTCGTCATGGCTTGTACGCCCATTCTGGGACGCAAGTTTAGCCGATTCGTTGTCCTTTTTCGGAGGGTTAATCATTTAATCGAACCTGTGCGAACGAAATTTGAACTTAGGACACGACCCGAGTTCATGCACAGTTGACCGCCAACTGCCGTGCAAATAACGGCGGGCACTCGACCTGGCTGCGTTATTCCCCCCCCCGCCTTGCAGTTGAGCCCGTTTTCGTGTGGAACCCGAGGTCGGCTGCGACCCGATCCTTCGGATGTGTGGCCGAGGGATCTCCTGTGACGAAAAATACAAACGGTTGGGGGCGTTTCACTCCCTGGCAATTGAAGAATACGAAGCCGGCTCTCGGGGCGGCTTTTGAGTCGTGTGTCCGAGTAGAATGCTGGGGATCTAATCTGGGATCCGCGAGATTGAATGGCATGCGAAGACGGTTGCGGTGGTGGTTCATTGCGATTCCTATGTTTGCCGTTGCAGCCAATGGAGCGCAGGCGGAGAAGCTGCGGTCGCCTTGGGACCATCACAAGGTCGAGCAGACCGACGTAGCTTACGATTGCCCGGCGGCTCCGCCGTTCGCGAAGACGCTGGAGAGCAGTTCGTATTATGTGGACAGTCATGCATCGGTCATCGATCGGCAGAAGCTGGCCGCCTACCAGAAGGCTTCGGAAGCGCCCACGCATTTGAGCCAATTCGCAGCCTTGGCAGCGGACGCCTACCTCTCCAAGGGCAGCCGCGCTGCCGCAGTCTGTGTCTACTCCCTGCTGGAAGCCGCCGCCAAAGCGAAGGCGTGGGCGGGAAAGATGCCCGGCTATTCGAGTGTGTACGTACAAAATTGGATGCTGAGCGCGGTGGCCATCTCTTATCTCAAGGTGCGGGAGAGTGGCGTGGCGAAGCCGCATCAGGACGCCACGATTCAAAAATGGTTCGAGGTGGTGGCCGGTCGCGTGGAGGACTACTTCGGCCGCGCGGTCTCGCGGGGCTATAGCGATGGCCGGAACAACCACCTCTACTGGGCGGGCCTGGCGGTCGCGGCTGCGAGCATTGCCGACAACCGCCGGAAAGATTTCGAGGCCGGGATCTCCGCTTACCGCATGGGGGTGGATGCGATCCAGGCAGACGGCTCCCTGATCGCGGAGATGAATCGCGGACAGATGGCGCTGCACTACCACCTCTACGCGCTCGCACCGCTCATCATTCTGGCGGAGTTGGGCGAAGCGAACGGGATCGACTTATACGACGAAGACCAGGGCGCGATCCACCGGTTGGTGAGCTTCTGCGTTGCCGGCCTCGAAGATCCTTCTTTGCTGGAGAAACGAACGGGCGTCGCGCAAGTGGTACCACTTCCGTATGCCGGCGGAGATATTGGATGGGCCGTTCCGTACGTACGCCGCTTTCCGAATCCGCAGATCTCCGCGCTGCTGGCCAAGGCGCCTTGGGTGCGGTACACCACATGGGGAGGAGCGCCTCCGGATTAGGGGAGCGCGCAGAGCCGTCAGTTTCAGGAGGCGGCTGGTAATAGTTTGTTGCGAGGGATTCCCTTCGCCATGCCCAGGGTGAGCTTTCGCATGTTTAGAATGGCAGACCAAGAGTTTTGGAAGAGTTGTCGGATGTTTTGCAGACTCAAATTCCGGGAGGCCGTCTTGATTTCTCGCATTCTCGTTGTTCTTTTGCTGCTGGGTTCGGCTGTGGCTCAGAATGTGGTGCACTACACCACCACGACTGCCAATGTGAAATATCTTTTCGCGACGGCAGAGCCGGTGTTGCGGTTGAAGTCGGGGGACATTCTCGACACCAATACGCTCGACTGTTTTGGCAACGGGCTGAAGAAGCCGGGAGATACGTTGAGCATGGCCACCGGGGATAATCCGCTGGCGGGGCCGTTTTATGTGGAAGGAGCGGAGCCGGGGGACACGCTGGCGGTGAAGATTCTCGACCTGCAGGTCGACGGAGACACGGGCGTGGGCGCGTTCGCGCCAGGGTTCGGGGCGATCAATGAGACCAATTACACGCCGATGCTGCATGCGCCGCTGCCGGAGCGGGTGTGGTTTTATCACATCGATCATGCCGCGAACACGGCGACGTTTAAGGCGCTGGATTCGGATTTCTCGGTGAAGATTCCGATGCATCCGTTCTTTGGGTGCATTGGCGTGGCTCCGGCGAACGGAGAGGCGCGCAGCTCGGTGGTGCCGGCGGAGTTTGGCGGGAACATGGATTCACCGGAAGCGAGCGTGGGCAACACGGTTTACTTTCCGGTCAACGTGAAGGGCGGGCTCTTTTATATCGGCGATGGGCATGCGGCCATGGGCGACGGCGAAGTGGCGGGAACGGCGATCGAGGTTCCGCTCAAGGCGCGGGTGCAGCTCAGCGTGATCAAGGGACGCACGATCAGCTGGCCGCAGTTTGAGAACGACGACGCCATCATGACGGTCGGAGCGTATCGTCCGGTGGACGATGCGGTGAGGATTGCGTTCACGGAACTGGTGCATTGGATTCACAAGGACTACGGGCTGTCGGAACTCGACGCCTATGAGCTGCTGTCGAAGGTGGCGAAAATTCATTTGAACGAGATGGTGGATCCGAATTACGTGGTGGTGGCGTCGATTGAGAAGAGGTATTTGCCGAATAAGAAGTGAGTGGTTGACAGCAAGATCTGAGCGTAAGTCAAAGTCCCCACCCTCTCGCAAAGAACGCGAGAAGGGTGGGGCACCCATTTTAGGTATCCGCTTTTAGCGCGCTGAGGTGACGGACGGGGTCGGTGGTTCCGGCGCGAGCGGGAGTTGGACCTCGAGAGTGCCGATGCGGTTGGTGAGCTTGTCGCGGACGCCGATGCGGATCCAGGCGGCGTGGGCGGGGACATCGAGTTGCTGGCGCACGCGGAAGACTCCGGACTTGCTGGCTTCCGAGTTGGTGGAAGCGTCTCCAGTGGCTTCATTCACGATGCCGTTGAGCATGCGGCTGTCGGCGTCGAAGGCGGCGGCAGCGAATTCGAAGGAAGGCAGCTTGCCGTTCTGGGTGGCCTGCGACTTGAGCGCCAGATCGGTGACCCGGTAATCAATCACATACTTCTGAAGGTCGACGGGAGTAAGGGGCTTGTCCTTGTGGCGCGTACCGACATAGGCCGGCTGGTCGGCCAACCGGGCCATTTGCTCGGGGGTGGCCTTCGCCGGGACGCCGTCGGCGTGGATGTGCGCGGAGAAGAGGAGATCGTGGACCATGGGAGCGCCGTGCTTCATGTTGGGTTGGAGCGCGTCATTTTCCGCGGGCGCTGGCGATGCGGAAGCCTCCGACGACTGAGCTTTCCCAGCCTGATCTTTCCCGGGTTGATCTTCTCCAGGTTGTACCTGGCGAGCGTAAGCGGTGGTGAAGTAGTAGCGGCGGTAGGCTAGTTGATAGCCGGGGTGGGCGACTCGCACGCCGATGCTGTGACGGCTGCCATCGTCTTTCGGGTTGGAAGGGGAGTAGGTCAGCGAATAATAGTTGCCGCCAATGTCGGTGGCTTCATCGAGCGCGGCGGTGACGTCGTTGGTGCTGTAAAATGCGCGGCCGCCGGTGGAGTAGGCGATGCTTTTCTGAACCGTATAGTCGGTAATCACCGAATCGCCCGAGCTTTCCGCCTGCATCGATGCAATCATTCCGCTGGCATCCGGGGTGTTCAGGCTATTACTGGAAGGGGCTCCTGCTCCTGACATTTGGCCGCCGGCGGGCACAGTGCCATTGGCGTTACCGCCATGAATCGTCGCTCCGGTCAAGGCACCTGCAGGATTGACCGGCACGCCGCCAACATTGATGGGGTAGACCGCAACCTGCGCGCGAGTCAATACGTTGATCTCAGCGATGATTTGGTCTTCGTATTCCCGGGGATCTTCCTTGCGCGGAACCAGCGCCAGAGGAAAGGTTCCGGCCAGCCAGATGAGGTTCTTGTGGCCCGGCATGCCTTCCATGAATTGCGTCACCTGGGTCAACACGTTCATCATGGCAGCGGGATCGCCGTATCCGTGATTGCGTTGCATCATGAAAACTCTGGGAACGTGGGTCTTGGGATTTTGAGGATCCAAAACGGAGAACAACTGGGCTTTGTCGTCGGTGAAACCTTGCACGAGATACAGATCGTCGGAGCGCACGAAAATCGCGAAGCGCGTGCCCGGAGGCTTGCTGTTGATGAACTTCAGGACTTGGCGTCGGGCGTCGATCTGGTCGTCGATCTCCATGTTGACCAGGTCGTAGAGGATGACGTAGAGCGGGCCGCGCTCGGGAGTTGCCGGAATGTTTACGAAGTGATTGGGGGGCATGTGCGGGGCGTTGGGCGGAAGAGAAATCGAGGGCGAATCGAAATTGTGGACGTCGAAGGACAGAATGTTCTGCGGGTGGCCGTCTTCGGCCACGACGAAATCGTTGGCCGTAAGGCCGTGCACTGGCTTGTTATTGGAATCGCGGACGACCACGTCGACGATGACGCGGCGGACCGTGGTTCGAAAGGTCGGAGTCACGGGAGCGGCCTGCGGGGGTGCGGCTGGAGAGTCCGACTGAGCCAGCAAAGAGTTCCAAGCGAAACAGGACAAGGCCAGCAACGCTAAACTGCGGAGGGAAAGAGACATCGCACACCTTCTGTGGATAGTCGCAGGTAATAGTGGACTCCGAAGAACATTGGCTGTCAAGCTTGACTGTCAAGCGGCCTCGGCGGCTGAAGCTACGCCCTTCCCGAGCTGGCATCCCTCGAAAAAAGGCCCCACTTCCCGCAAGGAACGCGAGAAATGGGGCACCCGAGTTTCGGTGGTCATCGGCTTTCTTAGCCTTTGACGATTTTCTTTGTAGCTGGATCCCACACTGCGACTGTCTTGTTGAAGTAAGAGAAGTTTGCCAGGTGGCATCCGATGGCGGCGTTGTTGCCGAATATTTCGTTCTCGACTACCGGTTTGCGGGTGCGGACAGCGTTGTAGAAGTTGGCCTGATGATCGACGGTGTCGCTGTATCCGGGAGGATTGGCATAGGACTCGCCCGTCTCGTCAATTTTCCACTTCAGGGCTTCCGGTTCGGGATGGTCGGCGTGCCACTTCTGCAGATACTGGTTCCTCAGCGACGCCGGCCAACCATAGATTGAGTAGCCTTCCGGCTCGGGGCGCGTGTCCTGCGGTTTGTAGCTGAGGGTCGCGTCCTTGATGATCATGGTGCCCTTGGTGCCGTAGAAGCCGATGAACTCTCCGCCGTCATTGTTCAGGTTGCAGCGCAGAGTGACGCGGCAGTTGGGATAGTCGTAGAGCGTTTCGATGAGGTCCGGGAACTGGCGGCCATCCTTGAAATGGAAGAGACCTCCGGAGGATTGGGCGCGGATCGCGGGCTCATTGATACCGGTGATGAACTGAATGCCGGAGAGCAGGTGGACAAAAAGATCCCCACCCAGGCCCTCGCCATAATCGGTGTAGCAGCGCCAGCGGAAAAAGCGGACGGGATCGAAGCGGACCTTGGGAGCGCCACCGAGGAATGCGTTCCAGTCGATAGTCTGTTCACTCGCGTCCGGTGGAATGGGATAGACCCAGGCGCCGCTGGGAGAATTGCGGTCCCAGTAGGCGTTGATGGAGAAGACCTCGCCCAGCTTGCCGGAATCGAAAATCTCTTTGGCTTTGGCGTAGAGGATGGAACTGACGCGCTGGCTGCCGATGGCGACCATGCGCTTGTTCTTTTGCGCGGCTTCGAGCATGGAGAATCCGTCTTCCACGGTGTGCGACATGGGTTTCTCGCAGTAAACGTCTTTGCCGGCGGCGCAGGCATCTTCAAAGATATGGCGATGATTGTGATCCATGGTGGCGATGAGGACGGAGTCGACGTCTTTGCGATCGAGGATGGAGCGATAGTCGCGCGTGGCAGGGACGTTGGGGTTCTTAACGGCTTCCTGGGCGGCGAGGTGGCGGCTGTCATAGAGGTCGCAGACGGCTACGCACTGAATGCCGGGAACCTCGAGGGAAGCTTCGAGGTGCTCGCATCCGCGAATGCCGGTGCCGATGCTGGCGAAGCGAATCGTGTCGCTGGGAGCGACCGGACGGGCCGTGGCGGATAGCAGGTGAGGTTGCAGGATAGTTTTGGCGACCGTAGTGGCGGCGAGAGCGCCGGAGCCGAGGTGAATAAATTGACGACGGGACAGGGGATACTTGGCCATGAGATTCTCCGTCTTTAGATTTCAGTGCGTCCGTGACAGCGCGCGCGCCGGCGCGGAGGGGTTACGGGGAGGAATTATCCCACAGGGGCAGGGGATTTAGTAAAACGATTTTCTAAGGGGGGATTATTGTTTCTGGTCCGAAAAGGAACAGGCGGGGATGGAGGTTGGGAGGTTCCGCGGGCGAGACGCCCACGGGACAGCCGACATGACGTCGGCGCTACGGTAAATCGCTACACTTGCGGATTAGGGAGAAAAAAGGCGGGAAAAAATTGAAAGGGCCGTGACATTGGTTATGCTCTAGCCGCTCGCTCCTGCGAGGGAGCTCACGGCGTGGAGGCATGTACCGTCACGACCCCTTGATGCGATCACTGCTTTCGCAGTTCCGAACCCCAACTACCCCTCGCAGAGCCGTCGGTTTTTTCAGGTCCGGTCACCCCTCAGGTTGCCCCGCTGGGCTAATCACTCAGTCTATTCGGACTGGCTCGTTTTATTGTGCCAACCCTTTCGACCGTCGACGCAAACAACACTAACAGAGAATTGAAAAACGTCAACGCAAACTATTGGTGCAATAGCTTCCGGCAAACCTGTGCATAACGAGAAATGCAAATGGTTGCAAGGCGGGAACTTATCCACAGGCAGATTTAATTCGGCTGGGTTTTGCACATAAGATTGCACAACGCTGGGGCGTACTGCAAAACGTATGAAAGGGAACCAAATAATCGTCTTGACGGTGGAAGCGGAAGGGCGCATCTTTCAAAGGAGAGAGCAGACGGCGCGAAAAGAATCGAAGTGATGTCAGAACTCGTGGCCTATGTGGACGGCGGTTGCCTGGGAAATCCGGGGCCGTCGGGCATTGGGGTGGTGATCAACGGCTGCGCCAGCGGCCCGATACGCATCGCGAAGTGGATTGGCCATCAGGACAACAATGTTGCCGAATATGCCGCGCTTATGGAAGCACTGCAGTATGCGGTGTCGAGCAAGGCGCAAAAGCTCCACGTATATTCTGACTCGGAAGTGGTCGTCCGGCAGATGACGGGCGAATACACCTGCCGTAGCCCCCGACTCTACTCGCTGCACTGGACGTGCCTGAAGCTGGCGCGGTCGCTCACCTTTTCCATCTCGCATGTGCCGCGGGAAGATAATGCGGAAGCGAACGGGCTGGCCCAGACGGCACTGCGGCGGAAAACGTAGCGAAGTTGGCCCGACGTCTCTCGGCCAGACGCGAAAATCTCGTGGACAGAGGAGACGTGGCAAGCAACGTCTCTACCAGGAAAACTTTTGGCTTAGTACTTCTGCGCGGGGAAATTCTTGACACCTTGCGCGCTCCGAGCGAGACTCCAAGTACTGCATCCTTGATAACTTAGGTGAGCTGCGGCGGGCGGATTGCGCCCCCGGTTCCGCCCAACTCCAGGGATTGATGGCACGCGCGCCATGGAACCTCATTCGACTTTCGACCACACCTCACCGGCTGCGGGCACGGAGGCGGTTGTGACGGGCGTGGGGGCGAAGAGCGCGGAGCAGGCAATGCAGCAGAACAATTCAACCCGGGGACCACAGGCCAGCGTTTCGGCGGCCCTCGCTTCCGCTCATGCGGGCGGCGGTGTTCTTCCTTCGAGCGTCCGTTTTCCCGGAGAGGATGGCGGACATTCGCTGGCGGAGATGGCGCAGCGCGATCTGGATGCTGCCCTGCAGTTGCTGGCGGACCGTGCCCAGTACATCACGGGCGCAAGCGGAGCGGCGATTGCCCTGCGCCGCAGTGGCAGAAAGGACATGCTGTGCCGGGCCAGCGCGGGGGCAAATGCGCCGGAGTTGGGCGCGCTGCTTTCGACTGAATTCGGACTTTCCGGGGAAAGCGTGCGGACGCGCCAGCCGCTGCGCTGCGACGATGCCGAACGCGACGCGCGGGTGAATCGCGACGTGTGCCGCCAGATGGGAATTGCGTCGGTGGTGGTGATGCCGGTCGTGAATGACGACGAGGTGCTGGGCGTCTTTGAACTTTTTTCCGGGAAGGCGAATGCCTTCGGGGCGCGCGATGTGTCGGCGGTGCAGCGGCTGAGCGAAATGGTCGAAACCGCAGTGCGGCTGGCCCGGGCGATGGAGAGCCTGCCGGAGCGGCTGAAGATGCAGGAGACAGCTGCGCCGGAAGCGAAAGCGACCGAGGTTCGCGAGGATCAGGTCCTGGATGGACAGGATCTGGAAGATGTTCTTCTGGACGATGCGGTTCTCGAAGATCAGATTCTGGAAGAGCCGGTTATGAAAGCGCCGGGGCCGGTTGTGGAGGTTGCAGCCGAAGGGGCTGCGGCAAAATCTGGCGCGCCGGGGGGGAAAGCCTCGCCTGAACTGGAAAGCTCGATCGCAGCGCCGGAAGCGGTTACGCGGACCGAGACAGAGGTTACGGGCAATCGTGAAGCTGTGGCGCAGAAGCCGCTGGAAGTCAAGATTCCCGCTGCTGCGACAAGCTCGGGGCAGGCTCCCTCGCAGAAGGCGCTAGAAGATGGGGCGCCCACGGTCGAGGGGACTGTCGCCGCTGCGCCGGCGCTTGCGGCAGAAGTTGCGCCGGTGAAGAAGAAGCTGTTCTGGTCAGCGGCGTTGAATCCGGCGGCCGATGCAGGGAAAGCGGAAGAGGCGGACCAGAGCCATGTTCCGCCGGTATTACGGAGTTTGAGGAAGTGCGAGGCATGTGGTTTTCCGGTGTCGGCGGGGCGCGTGCTTTGTGTGGAGTGTGAGGAGAAGAAGTGGCGGGGAAAGCTGAAAGTGACGAAGGCCGCACCGCAGCCAGGGGCGACCTCGCGTCCGGTGGTTTCGGCGGCGGCTACTCCTAAGACCGAGGCGCGGGCTTTTGCGGCTGGGGCGCAGGCTGCTGCTAGCGCTCCCATGCCATCGACGCAGGCATCTACGGTCGCGGCGGTTGCCCCGTCAGCGGCTCGGACGGAAGCTAAAGAAGGCTCGGGACAGGCGATGACTCAGGTCTCGAGGGCTTTCGCCCCCGAAACGGCGTCCCCCCCAGTGGCGCCGGAAGTTTCGTCTCCAGGGTTTGTCTTGAGCGCGGGAATGGCGCCCTCGCAATCGTGGCTGGCGAGGAATAAATACATCCTTGGGGTGCTTCTGGTGGTGGTGGCAGGGGCTGCGGTTGTCTGGTTGATGCGCTAGCCCGCCTGGTACGGCGCGCGAGGTCCAAGATTCGCCTGAAAAGCGGCTCCGGGCAGGCTGATTTCCCCAGGAATGGGTACTGTCTAGACTCAAACGGATGCCCTCCCGAGCCTCCCGAGCCTCGGAAACCCTTGACAACACAGGCAACTCTGCTAAAGTTCCGAGAAGGGTTGGCAAACTTCGAAGCACAACGGGCAGGTGCCATGGTCATGAAGAATGTTTATGAAGTGTTGCGGCAGAAGGAGATGGAGCTGACGCGCCTGGAGAAGGAAGTCGAGGCCCTGCGACTGGTGGCCCCGCTGCTCTCCGAGGAGAAGGAAATCGCGTCGGATATGAAGCCTGCGCTGGCCACTGCCGTCAACGGACCGCAAGCCACGGCTCGCATTTCGATTCCGGCGCCGCCGTCGATTCCGGCGCCGCAGCCGGTGCGCGCTGCCGGATGGGAAGATACGGCTAAGCGCTGGCCGTAAAGGATCACTAGATCTGTTGCGGTACCCGCGCTCCAAGCGTGGGAGCGTAAGTTTTTTCGGCCCGGGATACGTCCCGGGCCGTTGTGTGTACAAGGGAACTTGAGAAACATGAAGTTGATCAATATCGGGAGGCGCATATGAGGAAGACTTTGCTGGTGCTGGCGCTGTTGGCCCTGAGTATGACGGCGGCGGCCAAGGACAAGGAGATGCAGGGGACCATCGTCTCGGAGAATTCCGTTCCTTGCGGCTCGGAGGCCAAGGGCAAGAAGCAGACGGTGCAACTAATGTGCCAGGAATATGTGATTCGCACCGACACGACCGAGTATCACGTGCGGCAGGAGAAAGAAGCGCACAAAGAGATGCTGCCGGTGAATGCCCCGGTCGAGTTGACGCTCAGCAAGGACAAAATGAAGTTCAAAGTGAACGGCAAGGGATACGAGATGCTGGTGGTGTCGGAGTCGGCGGCACCGGCCGCGGGCCCAGCCCCTGCAGCTGCAAAGCCCTAGCGTCGTGTCCCGTGAATTCCCGACATAAGAATGGCTGTCATCCTGAGCGAAGCGAAGGACCTATGGAGTTGACCGTGCGAGTGCATGGGTCCTTCGCTTCGCTCCGGATGATAAGGCGGATCGGTGCTTTGAAGCGCTGGGACACCTCCGACACTGCCTTACACTCCCACAATCTCGTGCAGCGCGGCCAGGAGGCGGTCGACTTCTTCGGCCGTGTTGTAGTGCACCAATCCGATGCGCAGGAAGCCGCCGGATTTCTCGACGTCTAAATGCTCGGTCAGGTTCAGGGCGTAGTAGTTGCCGTCCCAGGTGAAGAAGCCGCGCTCGCCGAGTTTGGTGGAAAGTTCGAGCGGAGTGAGGCCTGGTATGCGGATCGCGAGGGTGGCGCAGCGGTCGTGGAAGCGGGCGGGGTTAGTGATGCCGTAGATCTTGAGTCCGGGAATTTTGAGCAGGCCGGTCATCATTCGTTCCAGTAGCGCGCGCTCATGCTCGTGGATGGCGGCGTAGGCGGCTTCGATGGCGGCTCTTCTCGTTGCAACTTCCGGGCGGGAACGGCGTCCGAGGTCGGCGAGGTATTCCACACAGGCAGCGATTCCCGCGATGCACTCGTGGTTGAGCGTGCCCCACTCCCAACAATTCGGAATTGCATTCGTGTTCGGACGGACCTTGTAAGGACGCAGGCGCTGGAGGTGCTCGCGTTTGCCGAAGAGCACGCCCATGTGCGGGCCGAAAAACTTGTAGGTCGAGCACACCAGGAAATCGCAATCGAGGGCAGCGACGTCGATCAGTCCGTGGGGGCCGTAGTGGACGGCGTCGATGTAGGCCAGCGCTCCGGCGGCGTGGGCGAGGCGGACGATTTCTTTTACGGGATTGATCGTGCCTACGGCGTTGGAGGCGTATCCGGCGGCGACTAGCTTCGTATTGGAATTTATTTTCGATGCGAGGTCGGCTAGGTCGAGCGTACAGTCTTCATCGTGGATCTCGGCCCAGCGGACGGTGACACTTCTGTCTTCGGCCATGGCCAGCCACGGCGAGACGTTGGCGTCGTGATCGAGACGAGTGACTACAATTTCGTCTCCCGGTTTGAAATCGCGGCCGATGGCGCGGCTCATGGCGAAGGTGAGCGTGGTCATGTTCGGACCGAAGGCGACTTCGTCGGCGGCGCAGTGCAGGAAGTCGGCCATGGCGCTGCGGGCTTCGGCGATCATGGCGTCGGTGCGGCGGCTGGTCGCGTAGGCTCCGCCGGTGTTGGCGTTGTCGCGGCGCAGATAACCGGAGATGGCGTTGATGACACGCTGCGGGACTTGCGTTCCGCCGGGGCCGTCGAGGAATGCGGCGGGGTGTCCGTTGACGGTCTGGGCGAGCGAGGGGAACTGGGAGCGGATGTGGGTTAGGTCGAGGGCGGGGGTTTTCTCAGCAGTCAGCATAAACTATTTCTAACACGGGCGCCGATGGCGGCTATGCTCCGAAGTCCGATAGGGCCTGCATCAGGTTGCTTGGCGATCTCGAAGCGCACCGCGTCAAACATTAGCGCCGTCGTGCTGTCGTCCCCGTAAGCGTAACCCTCAAGACAATTTGCGTAGCCTGCCTCAAGCCACAGAATAAAACCCATGCCGCATTTCAGTCCGTCGACCTTAGCGGTGGGCCCATTTCTTAGACGCTCGCCTCCGATTGGCGCGCTAGAGCTGCGATCCACGGCAAAGCGAGTGAAAAAGCCAACATCATCCTGTGTTCTGCCGGCTGCGGAAGGTTGCCGTCGACAATTGGGCCTCAAGTGCAGTTCGATCCGCTGGATGCGCTCGACAGATTGCTTCGAGCAACGCTTGTTCGAGCGGCGTGAAGATGGATTGGCGAATCGGCATGGTCGGATTATCCCTCTGCTCCGCGCCTTACAAAGCCCTCGGGGGCCAAAGCCCGCATCATTTGCGAAGCTTACGGCACGGCTGAAGCCGTGCCTTTCCAAAAACCGGACTCACCACCAAGTTACTCCACCGCCCGCACAAAATCCGCCAGCATTCCGTACGCCGTCGCGTACAGGCCGGGATTCTCTTCGGTGATGGCGAGGCCGGGGAAGATGTCGGTTTCGAAATAGATGTAGGACGACGTGCCGGTGATCTTGGCCATCGGCGACGTTGCCAACACTTTCTCCGGCGCGACGCAGGCCTTCACGCTATCGCCCACGCGTTTGGCGCGGCAGACCAGCTTGAAGGGCCAGCCGTCGCGGCGGGCGTTGCGCAGGGCTTGCGGCGTGAGGTCGCGGATGCCTTCGCGCTCGATTTCTTCCAGGCGCACTGGCACATCCATCAGGACCATGATCAGGGCGGCGGTTTTGACGGCGGCGTCCCAGCCGTCGATGTCGTGGGTGGCGTCGGTTTCGGCGACGCCGAGGGCCTGCGCTTTCTTGAGGGCCTCGTCGAAGGTTAGGCCTTGCTCCATCTCGCTCAGGATCACGTTGGTGGTCGAGTTGAGGATTCCGTGAAAGCCCTTAAGGTGAATCACGGGGAGCTGGTCAAACAGGGAGAAGATGGGGACGCCGTCCATGACCGTGGATTCGAAGAGAAATCGTTTGCCTTGCTTCGCGGCGAGATCGCGCAGCTCGCGGTAGGCGTGGACGATGGGGCCTTTGTTGGCGGTGATGGCGTGGGCTCCGTGCTCGAGGGCGGCTCGGATGTGGTCGACGGCGGGCTGGCCATCTTTCACGTTGAGGGAGGTGGCTTCGAAGAGGATGTCGGCGCGGGATTCCGTCAGCCATTCGCGAATGTCTCTTGGGCCGACTTGGCTGGCGCGACGGGCCGGATCCTCTGCAGGCCTTTCGCGGGCGGGGGCGCCCGCGCCACATACTACAGCCGTGCCCAGGCCATCGGGGTCAGCGATCCAGCCCAGGCTTCTTGAGGCGATGCCGGTGATGCGGTAGGCGATGCCGTGACGGTCGCGCAGTTCTTGCGCGCGGTCTTCGAGGAGACGGACTAGAGTCCGGTTGACGTTGCCGAAGCCGAGGAAGCAGAGGTTGTAGGTGCGGATGGGTTCCTCGCGCGGGAGAATTGGTTCGATGATTCGTGCCGTCGGAACGTGTGCCGTCCCTCCGGGACTTGCTCGTGTCTTTTCGAACTTACCCAGCGCTGAAGCGCTGGGCTAAATTGTTTCGCCGCTCCGCGGCTGGAACGAGAAAGCTGCGCCATCCACGAACGTCGGAGGATCGAGTGGCGCGGCTGAATCGTCAGCCCATCACCGTGGTGTGCTCGGGTTTGATTTTGTAGATCACGCGGACTTCGCTGGGCTGGGCGTAGGGATACTTGTCTACGCCTAGATATTTCTTGGCCATTCTGTTGATGTGGTCGTCGGCGCCGTCCTCGGTGATTTCGACTACGCGGCCGCGAATCTCGAGATAGCGGTACGGGTTTTCGGGATCGATGATGGCGAGCGAGACGCGGGGATCGCGGCGCACGTTGCGGTCCTTCTGGCGTCCCTTGGCGGAGTTGAAGATCACATGTTCTCCGTCGAAGTCGCACCACACGGGCGTGACTTGCGGGCGGCCGTCGGGCATTAATGTCCCCAGGCTGGCAAAGGCCCGCTTCTGAAAGAGATCGCGGTACTTCTCGGGGATGACTTGCGACATAAGAGCCTCCGGAAATTGATTTGCAGCAGCATTATAGACCGCGGGCTGACTGTGCGAGCGTGGCGGTTGGGTGAGCCTTAGGTTGCGGGAAACTGTCGAGCTTCGCTCGACCCTTCGGCTGCGCTCAGGGCAAGCTAGCCGAGGGGGGCTGTCCCCGCATTTTTTGCTTCCGGTTTTTCGTCTCTTGGATAGAATTGTGGCCCTATGCAAGCCGAACCCAGGACTTCCTTGCAAGGCCGACGGAACGATTCGACTCGGTGGGCCATCGCGCTAACGGTAGTGCTTGTGCTGCTGGCGGCCGCTGCCGAGCCGTTGCGGGCAGCCACCGAACCCGCTGAGAAGTATCCCCCGACGATCGTTTTCATGACCGACTTCGGAGTCATCGACGACTCGGTCGCGATTTGTCGTGGCGTGATGTACTCCGTGATGCCGAGCGTGCGCGTTGTCGATCTCACGCACGACGTCACTCCTTTCTCCCTTACTGACGGCGCCCTCTATCTCGACGGCGCCACGCCGTACTTCCCGCCAGGAACGGTATTCGTTGTGGTCATCGATCCCGGCGTCGGAAGTACGCGCAAAGCCATCATCGCCAAATCGAAGCGCGGACAGTATTTTGTGCTCCCCGACAATGGCCTGCTCACTCTGGTGGAGCAGCACGACGGCATCGAGGGTGTCCATGAGATCACGAACACGAGTTGGATGATCGGCAGCAAGCTGTCATCCACGTTCCACGGGCGCGACATTTTTTCGCCCGTCGGAGCGCATCTGGCCCGCGGGGAGGATTGGACCAAGGTTGGCCCCGAGATGCCGGTCAAGGACCTGGTCCGGCTTGATTTGAAAGCGACCAAACTCGACGAGCGCGGCCTGAGCGGCGAAGTCATCACTACCGACGGGCCGTTCGGAAATCTTGTGACCAGTGTGGATGCCGAGGACTTCCTCAAGCTCGGCTACCAGCGCGGGCAGGAAGTGCCGGTGGTGCTGGGCGACAAGGAAGCCATGAAGATCAAGTTTGTGCGCACGTTCAGCGATGTGCCGCTGGGGCAGCCGCTGATCTACATCGATTCCCGCGGCCGTTTCGCCTTGGCCGTAAACCAGAACAGTTTTGCGGCAACGTATGGCATTAAGCCGCCGGTGACGCTGTTTATTCCGCGGGCGGGGAAGTAAGACGTAGCAAGCTACGTCTCTACGGACGGGTCAGTTTTTCACGTCTGCTGCGACACGCGGGAGCACGGCGCGCAGCAGAGACTCGAATGTGGTTTTGACGCGCTCGCCGGTCTCCATGACCTCTGCGTGCGAAAGTGGCTGATCGAGGATTCCTGCGGCCATGTTGGTGACGCAGGAGATGGCGAGCACTTTGATTCCCATGTGGCGGGCGGCAATGACTTCTGCCACCGTCGACATGCCTACCAGGTCTGCGCCCATTCTTCGCAGGTATTCGATCTCCGCGGGTGTTTCGTAGCTTGGGCCGAGCAGTCCGGCGTAGACGCCTTCGTGGTGGGGGACGCCCAGTTTGTCGGCCTCCTCGCGGGCGATCTGGCGATATTGCTTGTCGTAGGCGTGGGTCATGTCAGGGAAGCGGACGCCGAAGCGGTCGTCGTTGGGCCCAATCAGCGGATTCGTGCCTTGCAGATTGATGTGATCGCGGATCAGGACGAGCGCGCCCTGCGAGTAGCTGAGATTGATGCCTCCGGCGGCGTTGGTGAGGATGACGGCGCGGATGCCCATGCGTCCGAAGACGCGGATGGGCAACGTGACTTGCAGCGCTGAATAACCTTCATAGAGATGCACACGGCCCTGCATGGCGGCGACGGGCACGCTGCCGGCGTGGCCGAGGACCATTTGTCCGGCATGGCCGATGGCGGTCGAGCGCGAGAATCCGGGAATCTCCGCGTAGGGAACGCGGGTGGCGTCGGTGAGCGAGTCGGCAAAGCCCCCGAGGCCTGAGCCGAGGACGAGGGCAATCTGCGGGCGCAGAGGCGTGCGTTTCAGGATCAGTTGTGCTGCGGAGTCGGCGAGTGCGAAGCAATCAGGCATAGTTCGTGAGTTGGATTTATAGGTCGCCGTCGGCCAGGTGCCGGCCGTGGCCGTTGCGGTCCAGCCAATCATACAGAAATGTCTGATAGAGATAGGAGGCGACGATCTCCTCGCCGAGTTCGTGCGTCTCGGTGCAGATAAACGGCAACCGCAGACCGGCGAGCACGGCGATCAGAGACTGCGTGATGCGGTTAGGATTCGCGGCGCGGTAGGGATATTCGGACTTGATGTCGGTCAGCGACGCGGTCACCACGAGCAGGCTATGGGGACGCTCGCTCATGCGGCGCAGGCGGTTGATGAAGACCTTCCGGTTCGTGGTGAAGGACTGAATCAGGTCGGCGAGATCTTTGCGCTCGACCACGCAGGAGTTTTCCATGCCGCTGACGGAATAGTCGCCGAGCGGGAGGGCGCGTTCTTCGATGTCGGCGAACCATTTCCGAAAGCGGCGGAAGGACAGCGGATTTTGTTCGCGGGTATCGATGATGGCTATGGGGAGCGGAGTGCGGAGTTGCGTGCCTCCGCGCTCGGCGAGCACGGGAAGCGGCGGAGGAGGGACCGGCGCGGCTTGCGGCGACCAGGCGACCGGGGACGGGATTAGGGTGCGTTTGCGCGGCATGGATTCTGCGACAACACCTCTTGGGTTCCGGCGAAAAGCCCCACTTCTCGCGCAAAAGGCGCGCGAGAAATGGGGCACCCTCGAATCTGTCGTCTGAGTCTAAAATCTCTTCTCGAACCGGGCGAAGGCGGTTTCGAGCTTCCATTGTTCTCGGGCGCGCTCGTTGGCGGCGATGAACTTGGCGCATCCAGCGGACGGCTTTTCGCTTCCAACAGAATCTGCTGCGCAAGCAGCTACGGCTCGGAACGCGCCTTTTGTTTCTGCCCACAGACTTTGGCCCGGCAGGAAGCTGTGCTCGATGCTCTGGCGGGTCATGCGCTTCAGTTCCGTGTAGGGCAAGTGATAGCTTTCGACGGCGCGCAAGTATTCGTGCGTCATGTCGGAGCGGGCGACGCCTTCGTCGTCACTGGAAATCGCGACGGGGACGCCGTACTTCATGTAGACGGGCAGGGGATGGTCGTCGCCGCTGACGCCGAGGATCTGGTCGTTCGACGTCAAGTTAATCTCTACGAGGATGTTGCGCGCGGCCAACTCCTTCATGAGGCCGATGGGATCCTTCTCGAGCATGACGTCGACGCCGTGGCCGATGCGCTCGGCGTGGCCGCGCTCGACCGAGGCTCGAATGTGGAACGAGAGGTCCTCGGGCTTCACCAGTCCCGCCGCAATCTCACCGGCATGCAGGCTAATGTGTACCTTGGGATACACGCCGTGCAGGTAATCGAGCATGGCCATGTGCTGGTTGAAATCGTGAATCGGAACATACCAGTCTTCCGGCATGACCAGGTTCAATCCCACGAAGCGCGGATCGGACGAGGCGAGTTCGAAGCCGAGCACGATCTGCGCAAAGACGGCTGCTTCGGGCAAGCCGCGAAGAACTTGGTAGAGGTAGCGCACGGTGACGTTGCATCCTGGTTCGGCGTCGGGGGTGCCGCATTTCAGTTCGGTGCGGGCGCGGGCGTCGTCCTCGGCGAGAGTCTTGCTGGTGGCGGCAGTAATTTCTTTCAGGCCGCCGGCGAGAAGCTTTTCGCGCATTTTGGCGAAGTCATGATTACGGTCCCAGCCCAGTTGCATGCCCAGTTTCGGAGCGGCGCCGCCATCGGCGGTGTGCATGAATTCGACGTACTGCACGTGCTCGCGGGCGGCGCGGTTGATCACGGTGGCGACGCCTTCGGCGACGTGGTTGTGCGAGGTCGGTCCGAACTTGTCGAAGGTGGCGAAGAAGTGATCGTGGCCGGACTCGTCGCCGGGACGCCAGTTGCGCATCGACCACGCGTCGATGATCTGGTTGTAGAGAATGTGATCGTCATAGGCACAGCGAATGCTGGGCTTGGGCGTGTAATGCTCGCAGGAATCGCAGGGAGCGCCCAGCAGTTTCGAGGTCGTGCGGTCGACGCAGAAATTATCGGACGCGGCGAAATCCAGCAGGTCTTCGGCGTAGATGGCGCCGTCAAGGTGATTGTGCAGGTCCCCGCCCTTGGGCATGTCGTGCAGGAAAGCGAGGAGCAACGGGGGTTGGCGGCGGATCGAGTCCAGATAACGCGCCGTTTTCTGCTCGGCGGTTTGCGCTGCTGCGAGGGCAGAGAGGAGCACGATGATCAGATAACCGCGCATGACCTTCAGGCTCACGGGCACTCCTTCAAGAATCAGGAAAGGCATTGTAATGCGGAGGTCGCTGTGTGCGCTAATTGTGCGCGCGAGATCCCTCGCTCCGCCGGAAGCGGCTGCGCTCGGGATGACGCCTCGGTAGCGGGAACGCTTGTCGGTGCTCGAATCGCACCTGTCACAAAGCCACTCTGCTACATTGTTGGCTTATGCCGCAGGTTTCCAAGCAGCCTACTCGCAACTTTGCCAGCGACAATAATGCCGGGGTGCATCCGGAAGTACTGGAAGCGATCGCGCGCGTTAACCAGGGGCACGTGGTGGCCTACGGCGATGATCCGTTTACTCGTTCGGCCCTGGCAAAATTTGAAGAACATTTTGGTGCGGGGACTGACGTATTTTTCACGTTCAACGGGACTGGCGCAAACGTACTCAGCCTGCAGTCTTTGAACCGGTCGTATCACGCCGTTCTGTGCAGTGAGTATGCGCACATTTACACCGACGAATGCGGGGCGCCGGAAAAACATACGGGATGCAAGTTGATCCCACTGCCGCATCAGGATGGAAAGATCACACTCGACTCGGTGCGGCACGCCTACCACGGGATTGGCGACCAGCATCACGTGCAGGCACGAGTCATTTCGATTACGCAATCGACCGAGATGGGGACGGTCTACCAGCCGGAAGAGATTCACGAGTTGGCCCGCTTTGCCCACGAGCACGAAATGTTCCTGCATGTGGACGGCGCCCGCATTGCCAACGCTGCCGCTACTCTCGGCCAGACGCTGCGGCAAGCGACGCGCGACCTGGGAGTGGACGTGCTCTCATTTGGTGGAACGAAGAATGGGATCATGGGCGGAGAAGCGGTGGTGTTTTTCAATCGTGAGTTTGCGGCGGATTTTCTGTATCTGCGCAAGCAGGGGATGCAGCTGGCGTCGAAGATGCGGTTCATCGCGGCGCAATTCGAGGCCCTGCTGACCGACGACTTGTGGCGGCGCAGCGCGGAGCACGCGAACCGCATGGCGCGGCGGCTGGAGGCGGAACTGCGTCGGATTCCGCAGGTCAGAGTGGTGTGGAAGGTCGACGCCAACGGGGTATTCGCGCAGATCCCGCGGCATGCCGTCCAGAAGATCAAAGATCGCTACTTCTTTTATATGTGGATCGAAGAGGAGTGTATCGTGCGCTGGATGTGCTCGTTCGATACCACCGAAGAGGATGTGAAGGACTTTGCGAAAGTCGTGGCAGAGGCAGTGCAAGGGTGAATGCGCGGTCCCCTTACGGCTATTGCGTTTTGCTCCGCTATTGACTAAATTGGCGCATTGCCGCGCCGGATGCGCGTTGTCCCGGTTTAGAGAGGTCCAGGAGTCGTCCATGAACGGGAAGTGGTGGAGCATCGTGGTCCTGGTCGCCGTTGCAGGCCTGCTGCTGGGGTTGAACAGTTGCGGGCACAGTCAGCAGTTGGTATCGATTCAGGTCCAGCCCACCTCCGAGACCTTCGGTGCCTCGAATATGCCCGTGCCCTCTGATTTCGGGCTGACCGTTCAGTTGAGGGCGCTGGGTACCTATATCCATCCGCCGGTGACCAAGGACATCACGAGCCAGGTAACATGGGCGTCGAATGACACTCAGATGATGACGGTCGATTCCAGCGGCCTTTTGACCGCTACTGGAATCACTTGCGGCGGCACTCTGGTTTCGGCCACTGTTCAGACCAACACCAGCACGGGAGGTTTGTCTTCGTCCGGAGCGATTGTGACCGGATACATGACCGGCAACGTGGTCTGCTTTACCGGTTCCGGCGGTGGCGGCGCGAACTCCCCGGTTCTGACTGTCACTTTCGGGGGAAACGGTGCAGGAACGGTGACGGACACTGCGGAGGCTCTAAGCTGCGCTACCCCGACGCCGTGCCTCTTCCAGTACGCAAGCGGCACCGCTCTAACCCTGACGGCGTCCCCTGTAGGCACGTCGGTATTTGGAAACTGGGCGGGATGCGACTCAGCTCCAAACATCAACCCTTGCACGCTCACGCTGACCGGAAACCGTATAGTGACAGTCACTTAACTAGATCCTGGGCTGTTTCATTCCTGTTCTCCCAGCAGGTCACGAAGCGTGGGCTTGTGCTTCTCGGGTTTCTTCTTTTTCTCGATCACGATCTGTCCTGCGGGGGGCGCGCCGACGCGCTCGCGGGCTAGTTCCTTGACCGCAGTGACGGCGCGAAATCGCTTCACTTTTTTCTTTCTGGCCATGCAAATCTCCCCATCGCTTCCGGCTGGAGTCTTGGACCGAGTGTACCCTGAGCGCTGCGTGGGTGGGGTTTCGGAATCAGGCACGCCATTCATCGGACACCCCATGAAATGTGCAATAATCCATAGTTGGTCGGGGCGGAGCGACGAGGCCCGACGCCGAGATTATGGAAGAGCGTGATTTTTTTGACGAAAAGCAGGAGAAGAAACCGGCTTCGCTGAATTGTCCTCACTGCCACCAGGCGGCGGAATATGAAGTGACTTGGGTGGTGCGCACGAAGAAGCGCCAACTTTCTGGCCGGGCCGACGAGCGCGACCGCGCCCGCTTCGCCAAGTTCCGATCGTACATGGTGCGCAAGGACGACGTGATGGCCTGCAAGAACATGCGCTGCCGCAAACGGTTCGACATTTCCGGGCAGTCAACCGTGATCACCGAGTGAGGCCCTTCCGGTTCGGATTCGAGCCGACTCTGTTTGCAACCTTTTCCGCAGCCTGCTCAGTAGTTATTTGGTGTCCGCGCCGCCCATATAAGTCTTCAGCGCCAACTCGAGATCTTGAACGCGATGGCTGTCTTTGACCTTGTCGATAGAGTCGCGCGATACAGCGAGGCTTCCGTCCAGTATTCGTTTTAGGTTGTCCAGGTTGCGTTGCCAGCGCGCAATTACGGACGGCGGCATGCTCCCCATGCCCGAGGGAACGAAGCGGCGACTGGCGATCTGAGCGGTGATGCCGCGTGCTGCCAGTTGGCGTTGCAACTGTGGAATATGGCCAGCGCCGTAGACGAAGAGAATCCGGCGCGAGCCGGCATCGGCATCCAGACAGTTCTCCACGATGCGGCGATTGCGCTCATGCCAGGCTCCCAGGGCAATGTCGGAGACAGTGTTCTCCCCGGCCAACTGTTCGAACTGATAATCGGCGATGGCCAGGTTCTTGGTATGCAGAAAATCGAAGAGCGAGGGGACAGTCTGCGACTGCATCTGTTGGGCTTGCTCCCTGGTCAGCGCCTCCAGCTTGTCCTTGACCTCTTTGGTTTCCATTTGCTCGGCGCGGATCTGCCAGGCCCTGGCTATGCGCCAGTCGGTTGGGGCAAAGCGCGCCTGAAGCGCGGGAGCGATTTCGGCAAGATATGCGGCCTCAGGAGGGAAATAGCCTTCCATCGGTCCCTGATAAGCCTCGGGCGCTATTTCGCCGCAAATCAGGTCGGGATGCAGTGCTGCCACTTCGTTTCGCAGATCGGCGAGAGAATAATGACTTTCCGGTGTGAAATGCAGATCGTGCGCCGTCCCCAAAAGAATGACTTCTGGGTTGGCGGAAGTCGTGCTGGGATGGGGTTGCGCGGTCTGCGCGTGAAGATAGGAGCATATCAACACAGCGCAAAAGACCGGCAGTCGTTTCACTCGATCAGTCCCGCTTCCTGGGCATATTCCGGATGGAGAATTTCGGGTAAGCCAACGAGTCCCGATTCTTTGGCTTCGCGTTGCGCGAAGGCGATCATTTCTTGTTCACGCTGGGGTGGGAGCGGGTGACGTTCGTAGGCGGAGAGCAGTTCTTCGACGCGCTGGCGGGCGCGCTGCAGAATGTCAGGCGTGGCGCCGTCCATCTGGGGAAGTCCGCGATCGATCACCGTGGAGGGGAAGTGCTGTTCTTTGCGGAACAGTGAGCGGGTTTCTTTCAGTTTTAGGAAGTCTCCGCTCAGTCCCGTTTGCGCAAACATGGCGACGGCCAGCGAATCGGTGCGGGTGTCGATGCCCTCGATCAGGCGCTGCGCGGAGGCGATGGCCTCGGCATCGATGACCAGTTTTTCGATGCTGTGGCAGGCCAGAAAATCGAGCATGCCGGCGCCGGAAATCATGTTGATTCCGGCCAGCGCGCCCAGGACAGTCGACATGCCGCTTTCCATTTCGACTTGCGCATCGATCACGCGTCCGTCGCCGGCGACCATGTAGGCATGAGTGGGCAGGCCGAGATACTTTCCGACTTCGGCGCAGCCTACGTCGAGCATCGCGGTCTCGATCGCGCCCATGGGAGTTTTTCCGGTGCGCATGTCGAAGATGGCGGGCGCGCCTCCCCAAACGATGGGCGCTCCGGGTCGCGCCAGCTGATGAATCACGATGCCGCTGATGCATTCGGCGGCGTGCTGCGTGACGGAGCCGGCGAGGGTTACGGGAGCCGTAGCGCCCGCGAGGGGCATGCTGACGATTTCTGCGGGAACGCCAGCGCGTGCCAGATCGACGAGATTCTGCGAGGCAAATTCCGACCAGTTCAGCGGCGGCGATGGGCATACGTCGAAAATGGCGCGGGGATGCTGGCAAAGCGCTTCGCGGCCTCCGCTTTCGATGGCGAGCAAATCAAGCAGCGTGTGCAGGCTGGAAGCGGAGAAGGCTCCGGTGACGACGGGCTTTTCGGAATACCACAACACGAGCAGCAAGCGGTACCAGTCGCCGATTTCCGGCGGGACGTCGTTGCAGACCATCGCGGTGGATTGCGCGGCGAACTGTGGCAGCATTTCCGCGACCTGCACCAGGCGCACCAGATCGGCCGACAGAGCGGGACGCGCTTGCTGCGTTTCCGGATCGAGAATGTTCAGGCACGACGAGCCGGGATCGAAGTGGACGTTAGCGGCTCCGTAGTGCACAGCCGGCTTGCCGTTGCGGTCGTAGAGGCAGAATCCGCGGGGAACGAGATCGAGCAAGCGGCGCGCCAGCGCTTCAGGGATATGCGCCACGCCATCTTTTACGGTAATGCCGGCGGCGCGCAGCAGGTCGACGACATAGGGCGCGACGCGGACGCCGGGATCTTCGATGAGCAGGAAAGCTTCTTCTAGAATGCGTTCGATGAGCGCCTTGTCGAGCAGTTGGAGTTTCGGTCTCATACGGACTCCACGACGAGAGTCTGCGTCTCCTGCCCCATGAGTTGGCGGGCCAGATCGACCGCGCTCATCGCGTCTTTGGCGTAGCCGTCGGCGCCGATCTCGTCTGCCCAGCGCCGGGTGACGGGCGCGCCGCCCACCATGATTTTCACTTGTGGGCGCAGGCCGGCTTTCTCGAGCGCTTCGACCACGCCTTTCTGATTGCGCATGGTGGTGGTCAGCAGCGCGGAGACGCCGACGATGTCGGCATGGAGTTCTTGCGCCTTGGCGGCGAACTTCTCGCCCGCGACGTCCACCCCGAGATCGTGTACGCGGAAGCCGTGCGCGGTCAGCAGTGTTCCGACAAGAATTTTGCCGATCTCGTGGATGTCGCCCTTGGTGGTGCCCAGTACCACGACGCCGGCCATGGGACGCTCCGTGCCGAGTTTCCTCATCTCAGGATCGAGCACGGCCATGGCGGCGCGCATGGCCTCGGCGGAGGCCATCATGTCGGGGAGATACATCTGGCCTTTGGCGAACTGTTCGCCCACGTCGTGCATGCCGGGAACGTAGCCGTGATTGATGGCGTCGATGGGTGCGATGCCGGCGGAAACTGCCTGCTGCGCCAGGCCACTGGCGGTGTCGGGCGCGCCGTCAATGATGCTTTGGCGCATGGCGGAAAAGTTGTCGTCTGGCATGAAGGCCTCTCGCTCATGCTGACGGAGGGAGCGGCGGGAGTCTGTGATTAGGATCACAAATCGAACGACCGGGACACATTTCCACCCGCGCGCTGTGGTCATTTATACTTACAGGTTTTCCCGGGGCTCTCCGAGGCTACCGGGCAAGGAGTCCTAGTCTTGAAAATCCTGGTTTGCATGAAGCAGGTGCCGCAGAAAGATGCACCGCTGAAGCTCAACGAAAGCGGGGCGTGGATCCGCGAAGATGTGTCGTATGAAGTGAACGAGCCCGACGCCTACGCCCTGGAAGAGGCGCTGCGCCAGCGGGAAAAGCACAAGGGCGAGGTCGTGGTCATCACGAGCGGGCCGGCCCGGGCGCAGCAGGTGCTGCGCGAGGCGCTGGCCAAGGGGGCGGATCGGGCGATTCATCTGGAAGATGACAAGTTCGTTGGCCTCGATGCGTGCAATACCGCCAGGGCCTTTGCGGCGGCGATCAAAGATGAGACGTTTGATCTGATTTTCACCGGGCTGCAATCCGATGATTACGGGTATGCGCAGACCGGCGTGATCCTGGCCGAATTGCTGGGACTGCCGCACGCGACCATCATCATGCAGATCGAGAAGACCGACGGCGGAATTCGGGTGAAGCGCGAGCTCGAAGCGGGATACTTCCAGTTCGTCGACATGCCGACCCCGGCGGTGCTGACGATTCAGTCAGGCATTAACAAGCTGCGCTACGCCACGCTGATCGGCATCAAACAGGCGAAGAACAAGCCGCTGCGGAAGGTGGCGCTGGCGGAAGTGCAGTCGGCGATTGGCGAGAATCTGCAGAAGATTGAGCGCCTGTATGTGCCGCAGAAGACGAAGAAGACGGAGCACATCGAAGGGCCAGCGGGAGAAATTGCGAAGAAGTTGGTCGACAAACTGCGCAACGAGTTGCGCGTGCTGTAAATGTCTGTGTGGGGCCGGGTCTTTGACCCGGCCGGACAGCCGAGGGCGGCTGTCCCCACATAATTCAGAATCATCATCAAAGGGTTACTGAGAACTTCATTATGTCTGATGCCATCCTCGTAGTCGTTGAACAGCGCGAAGGCAAACTGAATCGCGTCTCGTGGGAAACCATCACCGCCGGACAGTCGATCGCGGCGGCAACCGGCTGGGCGCTCGAAGCAGCCGTCGTCGGAGGCAACGCCGCGTCCTTCGCCGCCGAAGTTGCAGCGAAGAAAGTCGCAAAGGTCTACGCCGTGGAGTCGCCCAAGCTCGAGCCTTACACGCCCGACGCATTCGCCGCGGCCCTGAAGCAATTCCTTGCCGCGAAGCAGCCCAAGCTGGTGCTGATGCCGCATACCTATCAGGTCCGCGACTTTGTGCCCAAGCTGGCGACAGCGATGGGACGCACGGTGATCAGCGACTGCATCGGTTTCAAGTACGAAGGCGGGAAGCTGGTATTCACGCGGCAGATGTTTCAGGGCAAGCTGGCGGCGGACGTCAGCTTCACCAGCGACGCTCCGTGGTTTGCGACGTTTCAGAACGGCGCGTTCCGTGGGGATAAGGCCGAAGCCGGGGCGAGCGCGGCTCCCGTGGAGACCGTCGCAGTTGAAATCGGCGAAGGAGTCATCCGCAACAAGCCGCAGGAAGTTTTCAAGGAAGCCAAGCAGGCAGTCGACCTCACGCAGGCCGAGATCATTGTCGCCGTCGGCCGCGGGATCAAAGAGCAGAAGAACATCGAGATCGCCAAGCAACTGGCCGACGCGCTCGGCGGAGACCTGGCGGCGTCGCGTCCGATCTGCGATTCGGGCTGGCTGCCGATGGATCGCCAGATCGGATCGTCGGGGCAGACGGTTGCGCCCAAGCTGTATCTGGCGCTCGGCATCAGCGGTGCGATTCAGCATATCGTCGGCATGAAGGGCTCGCGAACCATCATTGCAGTGAATAAAGATTCAGAAGCGCCGATTTTCGAGATTGCCGATTACGCGATTGTCGGAAATTTATTCGACATTGTTCCGCCGCTGATTGAGGAAGTGAAGAAGGCGAAGGCGGGAAGTTAGCTGCTCTGAGATGCGCATGCTCATCTCATTCACGGCGTGCGTCCTGCTGCTCACAGCGGTGGGGAGCGGGAAAGACCTGCGTCATGTCGACTTTAAGAATTTTTCCTACAAATGGATTGCATCGTCGGGTTGGCAGGACAAACTAGAGTGGTTGCCCGAGTCCGAAGCCTCTGAGGTTCGCCTCGTCAACCGCCGATGGGCAGTCCCGGAAGAACCTCAAGCGAGCGCGGGGCGTCTTCTTCCTTTTCTAGGGCTGACATTCGAATCGAGGACGTTTGGCAATCTCACGGGTGACGGCCGAGAGGAAGCGATCGTGGTCCTTCGATACGACTCCGGCGGCACACAGTACTGGCATTACGTTTATATCTACGAAGCGGAATCAAGTCATCCAAGATTACTCGCATACTTCCATACGGGCGACCGTGCCACGTCTGGACTTTACCGAGTCTACGCTCAGGGTGCTGGTCTTGTGGTGGAACTCTTCGACCCCCGCGAGAAGGCCGGTGATGGATGCTCTTCCAGATTTATCCGGTCGAGATACTGGTGGAGCAACGGTACGTTCGGGAGTCTCGGCCCAGTCGAATTTGGCGTGCCCAAGACCGCCTCGCGGCTTCCTGTTTCGACGTTCGGAGTCTATGAGAGCCTCGCATGCTGATCTTTCGCAAACCTCTCGAAGGCGTTGAACGTCCCCAGATGGCGGCCGATGTGGTCATCGTCGGCGGCGGGCCGGCTGGCATGGCTTGCGCGTTGCGTCTGGCGCAGTTGATCGACGCGCACAATGCTGCCCATCCTGATGCACAGCTCAGCAAAGAAAATATTTATGTGCTCGAGAAGGCCCGCGAGATTGGGCAGCACTGCCTTTCGGGGGCATTGCTCGATCCGCGGTCGATCCAGGAATTGCTCCCCGACTTCAAGAAAGACGCGCCACTCGATGCCGAGGTTACGAAAGAAGCGGTCTACTTCCTCACCGAGAAGGGCAAGTTCAAGCTGCCGATTACGCCGCCGTTTCTGCGCGATCACGGCAATTACGTGATCTCGCTCAACCGCTTCGTGAAGTGGCTGGGCAGCAAGGTGGAAGAAACCGGGATCACGGTCTTCACCGGATTCGCGGGATCGGAACTTCTTTACGACGGGGAGCGCGTTACGGGTGTCCGCACCGACGACAAGGGCGTCGACAAAGAGGGTCATCAGAAATCGAATTTCGAGCCGGGATACGATCTGCAGGCCAAGGTCGTCATTCTCGCCGAGGGACCGCGCGGATCGCTGACCAAGCAGCTGATCTCGAAGTTCGATCTCGCCAAGAACGCCAATCCGCAGACCTACGGCGTCGGCGTGAAAGAACTCTGGGAGGTGCCAGCGGGACGTATCGCGGCGGGCGAAGTGATTTATACGATGGGTTGGCCGCTCACGACAAAAGAGTACGGCGGGGCCTGGATTTACGGCTCGAAAGACAACGTCGCGTCGCTCGGATTTGTGACGGGGCTCGACTATGCCGACCCGCGACTGGATCCGCAGCACGTGCTGCAGGACTTCAAGCAGCATCCCTTTGTCGCGAAGCTGCTCGAGGGCGGCAAGATGATCCGCTACGGGGCGAAGGCCATGCCCTACGGTGGCTGGTGGGCGATTCCGCCGGTGGCGGGCAATGGGTGGATGATCCTTGGCGACTCCGCGGGCTTTCTGAATTCGGCGCGGCTCAAGGGAATTCATCTGGCGATCAAGAGCGGGATGCTTGCGTCCGAGACGGCATTCGAAGCGCTGACCAAAGACGATTCTTCGGCGGCCACGCTGGGCGCGTTCCAGAAAAAGGTCGAGTCGAGCTGGATCAAAGAAGAACTCTGGAAAGTGCGCAACCTGCATCAGGGATTCGAGCATGGAATGTTTGCCGGCATGTTCCACACCGGATTGCAGATGATCACCGGCGGACGCGGGCTGCGCAACCGATATCCTGCGAAGGCCGGATACGAGCACATGCACAAACTGGCGGAGTTGCCCGCCGATGGCGGCCCTGAAAAGCACATGCTCGGTCCCGCCAAGGGCGACGGCAAGCTCACGTTCAACAAACTCACCGACCTATACCACTCGGGCACGAAGCACGAAGAAGATCAGCCGGCGCACCTGGTCATCCTTGACACGAACCTCTGCAATACGAAATGCGTGCAGGAATTTGGCAGCCCTTGCCAGAATTTCTGTCCCGCGAACGTCTACGAGATGGTCGAAGACGCGACCCAGCCCAACGGCAAGCGCATCAGCCTGAACCCGTCGAACTGTGTCCACTGCAAAACCTGCGACATTGCGGATCCGTACCAGATCATCACCTGGGTGCCACCGGAAGGCGGCGGCGGCCCGAACTACGACGGGATGTAAAGCGGGAGACTTCTTTGCCACGGATTGGCGCGGATCTTCCCGGATCAAATCAAGGACCGAGGAACTCAGTAGCCAAAAATGCGTTTTCGACTACTGCAGAATGCGCTTGCCGTGGACTACTGCGGCAATCACAACCGCATCGTCTTGCACACGATAGATAATGCGATAGGTGTACCCGATCAGTTCGCGGGTCTCCTCGTTATCGAATTCCGGAACTTCCGACCGGAACGTGGAACTGCGCCAACATCTTTGTCTGGTTCATCACTTTCTTGACAACAATGCCAGCAAAGGCAAGAATCGGCGGCAATGTATTCGGCGACGGCTTCGAGATCCTGAAGAGCGCGCCGGGACCAATCTACTCGGTGAGCCATTTGCTAAGGCGGGCTTCCACTTCTTCCTGGGACAGCGTGCCGCTGATGCGGGCAGCATCCAACCCACGGCGCACCTTGTCGAGGACATAGAGGTCGTATTGGATATCCTCAACCGAGGAATTTTCTGGCAGCTTAGCCAATAGGGGTTCGACGTCTTGCTTGGCTGTCCTCATAGATCGTTTCCAGATAAGGATAACATCGCCGAAGTCCCCACTTCTCGCAAAGAACGCGAGAAATGGGGCCCCCGGGTTTCTGCTCGATCACTCTCTTACCACGTTACTGTCGGACCGACTTGACGAGTTCATGAATCACGTCCTGGTCGGTGAGTTGTTCGTAGGCATGTTCGCCGTGGAGCGACTCGTCGAGGCCAATCTCCTCGGACTCCTCACTGACTTTCACTGGGGTGAAGGCGTCAATGATCCGCAGCATGGCGTAGGTGAACGCGAATGCCCAGACCGAAGAGAACGTCACTGCTGTCACCTGCTTCAAGAGGAACACCGGATCGCCGTAGAGCAATCCGTTGGCGCCTTCGGGATTGAATTCCTTGGTGGCGAAGATGCCCAGCATGACGATGCCGAGGAAGCCGCCGACGCCGTGGACTCCCCAAACGTCGAGGGCGTCGTCCCAGTGCAGCTTGTTTTTCATTTCGACCGCGTAGTAGCAAACCACGCCGGAAACGATGCCGATGATGACCGCCGTGGTCGGAGAGACATAGCCGGCGGCTGGAGTTACGGTGGCTAGTCCGGCGACAGCGCCCGTGAGCAGGCCCAGGAGCTTCGGTTTCTTTTCGTTCAGCCATGCCACCAACAGCCAGGACACTGCGGCAAAGGATGCGGCAACGTCGGTATTCAGGAAGGCTGTAGCGGTGACGGAATCCACGCGCATTTCACTGCCGGCGTTGAAACCGTACCAGCCAAACCACAGCAGGCCCGTACCCAGAGCGACCAGCGGAATGCTGTGCGGGCCGCGATCCTGCACGCGGCGCTTGCCGACGTAGATGACCGAAGCCAAGGCCGCGATGCCGGCGATGTTGTGAACCACGATGCCTCCCGCGAAGTCCTTCACGCCCCATTGCTGCAAAAATCCTCCGCCCCAAACCATGTGAACGAACGGGAAATAGACGAAAGTCAGCCATCCGGTCAGAAACAGCATGTAGGCCTTGAAGGTAACGCGGTTGGTGAACGCGCCCGAGATGAGCGCGGGAGTGATGATGGCAAACATCATTTGATACGCGATGAATACGAATGCAGGAATGGTGTCGTTGGGCGACGGCGTGCTGAGATTGATGCCGCGCAGGAAGGCGTAGTGGAAATTGCCGATGACTCCATGCCAGTCACCGCTGAAACACAGAGAGTAGCCGTAGATGTACCAGATGACGGTGGTCCAGCCCATGGAGACGAAACTCTGAATCATGATGGCCAGTACGTTCTTGCGGCCCACCAGGCCGCCATAAAAGAACGCGAGCCCGGGCGTCATTAACATGACCAGGCTGGTGCACAGAATCATGAAACCGGTATTACCGGTGTCCAGATGGAGCATGCGATCCTCCGACCGAGATGTAAGAGATTTGCTCGCGGATGGCGAGCAGGGGTCCGAACTGGAAACTCCCGCGCCGGGTGGAGGGCCCCTGAGACCCAGGCTGCGCGGAAAGCACTATTACAGTCAGAGGCTGAACTAGGACGGAGAGAAACTCAGTGAGATATGTCACGGCAGCTTGTGACGGCGGACACAGGTGGGAGACTCGGTTCCTTACGGAGGCCGCTTATGTCCCTCGACCGCGAAAACATCTTTGCTACGGACCTGGATTTACACGGATCAAATAAGAATTGTCATGCCGAGCGCGGCGAGGAATCTGCTTTTCCCGCCGTTACCGCTCCACTTTCATAGCGCGGTTCGGCGAGGAGCGGTATCCTTTGTGCCGGAGAAGAAATGAGCCTGACGCCGTTTTGTATCCTCACACGAGCCCTCCCAGCCTTACTCTTCGCCGCCGGTGCTCTCGCCCAGCCGGCAACGCCGCTCTCCATCCCCACTACCGGCTCCCCTGGCCTCGACCAGTACCGGGCGTCGCGGATTGCTATCTACACCGATGACTTCGGGGAACTGAAACGCTATGGCGATGCCGATGCGGCGCTGGCTCCGCCGGCGGCGGGCGAGAATCGAGTCGTGTTTGTTGGTGACTCCATCACCGACTACTGGAAGCTGGCAGATTATTTCCCTGGCAAGCCTTACATCAACCGCGGGATCGACGGGCAGAGCACTCCGCAGATGCTGGTGCGCTTCCGGCAGGATGTGATTGGCCTGCATCCGACGGTCCTAGTCGTGCTGGCCGGAACCAACGACGTTGCCGGCGTCACCGGGGCTACCCGCAATGAGGACATCGAGGCGAACTACGCGTCCATGGCCGAGTTGGCGCGCCTGCACCACATTCGCGCGGTCTTTGCCTCTCTGCTTCCGGTGAACAACTACACGGAGGATGCGAAGGAGTCGTTTGCCTTGCGTCCGCACAAAAGAATCCTGGCGCTGAACACATGGCTCAAGGATTACTGCGCAAAGAATGGGCTTGTGTATCTCGACTATTTCTCGGCGATGGTTGACGGCAAGGGCATGCTGAAGCGCGCTCTGTCCGATGAGGGACTGCATCCCAATGCGTCCGGGTACAAAATCATGGCGCCGCTGGCGGAGAAGGCCATTGCGCAGGCGATTGCGGGCAGACCGTGATTGCCGTCATCGAACCGACTCAGTATTCGTCGTATGGCCGCTCGCAGCGTTATCCTGTCACGTTAAGGACAACCACATGAAATCATCTCGTCACTTTCAGACACTTCTGTTAGTCCTCTTCTTCGTCGCGGTTTCCGCGCTGGCCCAGCAACCAGCACCGGCGCCAGCGATTCCCACCACCGGCTTTGCCGGGCTCGATCAATATCGCGCCTCGCGCATTGCGGTGTTTACCGACGACTTCGGACAGTTGAAGCGCTACCGCGACGCCAACGCAGCGCTCAAACCGCCCGCTCCCGGCGAGAACCGCGTCGTGTTTTTCGGCGACTCCATCACTGACATCTGGCACCTCGACCAATATTTTCCCGGCAAGCCCTACATCAATCGCGGCATTGGAGGCCAAACTACGCCGCAGATGCTGGTGCGCTTTCGGCAGGATGTGATTAACCTGCAGCCTAAGGTCGTCATCATTCTTGCCGGGACCAATGACATCGCGGGCAACACCGGTCCGATGCGGATTGAAGACATCGAAGCCGATTATGCCTCGCTCGCCGACCTCGCCCGCGCGAACGGCATCAAGGTGATTTACTCGTCGGTGCTGCCGGTGCACAACTATACCGACAGGTCGAAGGATTTCTTTGCGCAGCGCTCGCCGGAGAAGATTCTCCTGCTGAACAGCTGGCTGAAGAGTTACTGCGCGACAGCGTCCAGCGGGTGCGTCTATCTGGACTATTTCAGCGCCATCGTCGACGACAAGGGACTCATGAAGAAGGATCTCGCCGACGACGGGCTGCATCCGAACGCCGCGGGGTTCAAGATCATGGCGCCGCTGGCCGAGGCGACGATTGAGAAGGCGCTGGCGAATCCAAAACCTTGAATCTTCCTTACTTCTCCGTACGTCCTATAATGTGAAAGTCAGGTTTCCGACCGCCTTGGCCTTCGGGGATACCCAGGCTGCGGCGGCGAGGGGAAGAGTTCCGCGGGCGAAGGCGCCCACGCCACACTTTCCCGAGGGTGCTGGTGGAAACGCCGGCGCCTCCCGCGCTTCGTGAGGGGCGCATTGGAAAGGAGACAGCCGCCGGGTTGGTCCCGCCTGTTTGTTTTTCTTTCCAGAACAGCTTTTAGCTCTTGGCTCTAGCTTTTAGCTCAACCCGAGCTAGGATGCCGACCGAGTTGCGCTTGAGCTAAAGGGCTTAGAGCTGAAAGCTTGCTTCTCCACGACAAATTCGGGCGCGCGATTACCGACCTGCGGATCTCCATCACCGACCGCTGCAACTACAAGTGTGTGTACTGCCGGACGGGGAACGAAGGAGCGCTCTACGGAGACCTGCCGTTCGAGGATTATCTGTGCATGGCGCGGGTTCTCGTGGGGATGGGCATCACGAAGATTCGTTTGACGGGAGGCGAGCCGCTGTTGCGCAAGGGCGTTGTCGAGTTCGTGCGCGAGTTGGCGAAACTTCGCCAGCCGAACGGAAGGCACGGGGAAGCGCTGGACATTGCGCTGACGACCAACGGGCACATGCTGGCCGAACTGGCGCAGCCGCTCAAAGATGCGGGTCTTTCGCGCGTTACGGTTTCTATGGACGCGGTCGATCCGGACCGTTTCGCGCGCATCACCCGCGTGCCCAACGGATATGATCACGTGCTGGCGGGCATCCGCGCGGCGCGGCGGGCCGGGTTGTGGCCGTTGAAAGTCAACTGCGTGCTGATGCGCGGCTTCAACGAAGACCAGATCATTCCTTTCGGCATGTTCGCGCGCGAAGAGGGCGTGACCGTGCGCTTCATCGAGTTCATGCCCCTGGAAGAGGGGAGAACGTGGGCGCCCTCGACCGTGGTCACGCTCGACGAAATTCTGACGCGCATGGCCGAGTACCGGCCGCTGGTCGAGATTCCCCACGCGCGCTCGGAGACGGCGCGGCGCTACCGCTTTGAAGACGGGGTGGGCGAGATCGGCATCATCGCGCCTGTGTCGCATCCCTTCTGCGGACATTGCAGCCGCATCCGCATCACCAGCGACGGGAAGATCCGCACCTGCCTGTTTTCGGTGTGGGATCACGATCTGCACGCGCAAATGCGGCGCGGAGCGAGTGATGAAGAATTAGCGGAATTTATTCAGGGCGTCGTGCAGAAGAAAGAAGAACGGCACCACATCGGCGAGGCGGACTTCGTGCCTGCGTCGCGGACCATGGTGCATATTGGCGGATAGCTGTCAGCTATCAGCTGTCAGCCATCAGTAAAGACGTTTCACCGCCGGGAACGCACAGATCGCCGAGAAGGCAAAACCGGGAAGGACACGACTTCCAGTCGCGCCGATTGAATGGCCATAGAGAACTCGGCTTTAGCCGCCGCGGCGCGCTCCATTAAAATCGACTCTATGAATTTGCGGCGGGCGGTCGCGACGGCGGTCTTGATTTTCTGTTGCGCAACGCTGCGCGCACAGAGCGCGTCTTACCTGGGTTTCGACCGCAACGACTATCCCGGCGACGCCAATCTCAAGACCCTTCATCAAACTTTTTCCTACACCGGATACTGGCTGAACCATCCTCCGGGAGCCACGTCGAATAGCTGGGCGGGGCACCGGGCTGCGGTCGAGTCCGCGGGCTTCGGATTTCTCGTGCTGTTTAACGGGAGGCTCTACGCCCAGCTGAAAACCGTGGCGAACGCCACTCGCCTCGGCCAATCAGACGCGCGGTCCGCGGCTGCGGCCGCACGGCGCGAGGGGTTTCCGCGCGCGACCATTATTTTTCTCGACCAGGAACAAGGTGGACGCATGCTGCCGGAGCAGAAGGCGTACATCTACGCCTGGGTCGACGGCATCACTGCGGCGGGATTCCGTGCGGGCATCTATTGTTCGGGAATTCCAGCGGCCGACGACGGCAACGTGGTCACTGCGGAAGATATTCAGAGGAGCGCCGGGGCCCGCGCGATCGTCTATTGGGCGATCAACGATGGCTGCCCGCCCGCCCCGGGATGCGCATTTCCGCAGCCTCCGCCGAGTCCCGCGGAGAGCGGAGTGTCATTCGCCGAGGTCTGGCAGTTCGCGCAATCGCCGCAGCGCAAAGACGTGGCCGGGCGCTGTACCAACTACAGCCGCGACGGGAACTGCTATCCGCCCGGAATCGATGCCGCCCAGGGACTGCACATTGACGTGAATACAGCCACTTCGGCCGATCCTTCGCACGGCCGAACGCGCTGACGCAAGAAACTTCTTTGCCGCGGATCACGCGGATTTTGCGCGGATCAAAACACGGGCAATTCTCCCTACAAGACCCTTGATGTTCCTCTTTCGACGCGGTTTTCCTCAGAGTTGATTCCTCGTCGTCTTCCTGAACCTGCGAGCAAACAACTTGCTCGAATGCGATGAATTTGCTCTTTCCTCAAATAAGTTTGCTTCATTATTAAATCGTACTCGAGCTCAACACACTGAATCCATCAGGAGAATTACAGAAATGAAGCGTACCGTACTTGCTTCTGCACTCTCCCTGCTGGCGCTTTCGCTCCCTGCGAGCGCGGGCAGCATGGGCAAGAAAGACATTGTCGACACAGCCGTTGCGGCGGGCAATTTCAAAACGCTGGTCGCGGCGCTGAAGGCCGCAGGTCTGGTTGAGACGCGCAAGGGGCCGGGACCGTTCACGGTTTTCGCGCCGACCGACGAGGCCTTCGCCAAGCTGCCCGCCGGCACCGTGGACGATCTGCTCAAGCCGGAAAACCACGCCAAGTTGGTGGCGATTCTGACCTATCACGTGGTGTCCGGTGACGTCATGGCCAAGGACGTCGTGAAACTGCACGAAGCCAAGAACGTGAACGGCAAGGAAGTGAAGATCATGACCGAGGGCGGCAAGGTAATGGTCGACAACGCCAACGTGGTCAAGACCGATATTGTCTGTTCCAACAGAGTGATTCACGACATCGACTCCGTGCTTCTCCCGCAGTAACTCTCCGGCCGGAGCTCCTGGCAGCCAGCGGCTGGGAACTCAGTTTCCCAGCCGCATTTATTGCGGGCACGAAGCCTGCCGTGGGATTGGGCCTGCTTCACACACGAGCCCTACCATATCGATTAGAATGGAAGTATGTCGGACCGCACTTTCACTCTCGAGGAAGCGCAGTCGCTGCTGCCGGTGCTGGAGTCGCTGCTGCGGACCGCGATCGCGGGCAAGAAGGTGATGGAAGAAGTGGAGGCTGAGCAACAAGCGCTCGGTCACAAGATTTTTCTGAATGGCGGCACCTTTGTCGATGTGGTGCCGCTGGCCCGGCGCAAAGCCGAGCGCATCAAGGCTGAACAGCGCGCCAAAGATGCGCTCGCCGAGATCGACTCCATTGGCGTGCAAGTGAAAGACATCGACATCGGCCTGCTCGATTTTCCCTGCGAAGTCGAAGGCCAGATTCTTCTGCTGTGCTGGAAGATGGGAGAGAAGTCCATTACCCACTGGCACGGAACGCAGGAAGGATTCGCCGGGCGCAAGCCCATTGACGAGCGAATCGCGCGCGCCCGCAAGGCAAACTAGACCGCATATTTGCCGGCCTAATAAAGCGGGGCTTATGGTATCCTTCCGCGGGTTCTTAATGGAGCGGAGCGCCTGCTGTGGATCCTGAACGTCTGCGCCCTGCTGGTGCCGCAGCTGATCATCAATTGGCGCCAGTTGTTTATCCGCGCCTCCCCTGCCCGGTGAATCGCGGTTCTAACCGCCACATTCCAAATAGTTTCAGGTTCGAGCAACATACGCCAAAGTTCAGTGTTTACACGGGAGGAACGTAATCAGGCCAAGCGCCGGTTTTTGCGGCACAATGGCGTTTCGTGCGGTGACTGGACTGGTCGGCTTTGGGGACAAACTCAGGGAGAAGGCAATGAACACGAAAAAAGCCGCAGTTCGCTGGCTGTTGCTGGCAGTTGTCATTTTCTCCTTTTCTGCAGCGTCGTTTTCGCAGATCGCGGTGGGTATCTCGGTCCGCGTGGGACCGCCCGCGCTGCCGGTGTACGCGCAACCGCTCTGTCCGGGTCCCGGATATTTCTGGACACCCGGCTACTGGGGCTGGAACGATGATGGCGGCTACTACTGGGTGCCTGGGACGTGGCTGGTGGCGCCCGTCGGCATGCTGTGGACGCCCGGATATTGGGGCTGGGGCGGGGGATTCTATGCGTGGCACGCCGGATACTGGGGGCCGCATATCGGCTTCTACGGCGGCATTAACTACGGATTCGGCTACACCGGTGTGGGATTTGTTGGCGGCGAATGGCGCGGCGGAGCGTTCTTCTACAACCGCTCGGTCACCAATGTCAGCGTGACGAGCGTGACCAACGTCTACAACCGAACCGTCGTCGTGAACGAAAATCACGCCGCTTTCAACGGTGGAGAGGGCGGCGTAGATGCGCGTCCGACGCCGCAGGAAGAGGCGGCCGCGCACGAGCAGCATGTGGCTCCGCTGGCGGAACAGACTCAGCATGAGCAGGCGGCCAGCCAGGTTCGGCAGAACTTCGCGTCTGAGAATCATGGGCGTCCGGCGATTGCCGCCACTGCCAGGCCTGGGGATTTCAGCAGCCGTTCTGCGGTTCCGGCTAGGACCGCAGGTGGGGAATATCACGCGCCGGCCATGTCCCCCAAGGAAGCGCGGGTAGGCGCCCCGGCGGGTAACAAGGCGAATCCAGACGGAGGATTCCGTCCGTTTACGAAACCGAATTCGAGTAACTCGCAAGAGGCGGCCAAAGCGCCCCAGTCGAATCCGCCGAAGGAAAACAATTCGAAGCCGGCGCAGCCGCATAAGTCGAGCCCGCCTCCGCACAGGCCGGCGCCTCCGAAGGGAGAGCACAAATAAGAAGCGTAGGAGCCGAGGAGCTGAGGTTTGAATGGCCAGCGGCCGGTTCCGGCGCTAGCCGTATTTGTTTGGAACAGAACCTGTGGGGACAGCCACCCTCGGCTGTCGGGCGGAGCGAAGCTCCGCCGGTCTTCCCCCGGCCGGACAGCCGAAGGCGGCTGTCCCCACATGGGATGCAGTGCCACGGCGTTTTTCCTGCAAGCCGGTTCGGGAGGCGCGTTCTAACCGGGAAGCAGACTGTGTGGAGTGATTTGCGAGCGATTGGCAGGGATGGTTCCGCGCCCGTGGTTCAGGTACCGGAGTGCGCGCCGGGCGAAATCATCTCTGCTACAATTTTTGCAGGTTGACAGCTTGAGAACCTGAGCGGCGCGCCCCAGGAGTCCTAGAAAATTATGTCCTCGAAGAAGTCTCAACTCCGATTGATGGGCGCTCTCGCCGCGCTGGCAACTCTCGCGTTGGCGATCAGTTGCCGCGGGTTCTTCGTGAGCCCAACTCTCACAGCGATCGCGGTCGGGCCGGTTTCGCCGACGATCTACGTCGGGAATACCAGTAACACCGTTCAAATGTTTGCAGTGGGCACGTTCAACGACGGTAGTAATTCGAGTACGCCGGTGACGTGGAGCATTTCGGGGACCGGCACTAACGGTCAGACCATCGCGACGATCACCCCTGGTGGGCTGGTTACAGCGCAAGATGTCGGCACGGGAACCATAACCGCGTCGTCGAATGTACTTCCGTCGATCACCGGGACCCAGCCTATCACCGTTTCGGTTGCCTGCACTACTGCGCCCATAATCAGTCCTACTAGCGGTACTCTGACCGCCAATGTACCGAGCATATCTTTCACCGCTTCGTGCGGTGGGCAACCGATCACCTCCGTCGCAACATGGTTTTCGAGCAACACGGCGATCGCCACGGTTTCTGCAGGTGTTGTGATCGCAGTGGGCGGCAATGGCAATAACGGCACTTTCTTCATCACCGCTAGCGCCAATGGCCTTACCAGCAGCCAGGTTTCGATCACGGCTACTGGCTTCTGATTAGGGCAATTCTTAGATATGTAGGCCCTTTGATCTCTCTGATCTGACGCCTTCCCAATTCGTGTCGCGCGGCTTCAAAACCTAACCCTGTTCGATCGAGTCAGCGTCTAGAAAATCCCCATTTCTCGCGAAAGAACGCGAGAAATGGGGCACCCGGGCGAGAGTTGAGCTACTCTTGGTTCCATTGGTCGATCTCGCGCTACGCCCACTCGTAACGTTGTTTTCGCATCCGCCTGACACGTATGATCATGGGTTCCTTCGACGGACTCCCCAATGTCTGACATCCGCTGTATCGGCATTGCTACCGGAGGCGGAGACGCTCCGGGCCTCAACGCTGTCATTCGCGCCGCCACCAAGGCTGCCATTCTCAAACATAAGTGGAAGGTCATCGGCATTCCCGATGGCTTCGACGGCCTGATCTGGCCGGAGAAATCTTTTGAGCTCACGCTCGAGCGGGTCAGCGGAATTCTGCCGCGCGGCGGAACGATTCTGGGCACCACCAATCGCGGCAATCCGTTTCACTACAAGACCGAGGAGAACGGGTTGGAGGTGGTGCGCGACATCTCCGACGAAATCATCGCCAACGCCAAGAAGCTGGGCATCGATGCCATCATTACCATCGGCGGAGATGGGTCGCAGAAGATCGGGCACGAACTTTTCCAGAAAGGCGTGAAGATCGTGGGCGTACCCAAGACCATCGACAACGACCTGTCCGCCACGGAAGTTACGTTCGGGTTCGACACGGCGCTGCACACCGTGTCGGATGCCATCGACAAGATCCACACCACGGCGGCGTCGCATCACCGCGTGATGGTGGTCGAGGTTATGGGGCGCGATTGTGGCTGGATTGCGCTGGCGGGAGGCATTTCTGGCGGGGCGCACATCATTCTGATTCCTGAAATCCCCTTCACCATCAAGGGCGTATGCGAGTTGATCGCAGAGCGGGAGCGCCACGGCAGCCGCTTCACGATTGTCGTGGTCGCCGAAGGCATCAAGCTGCCGCCGGAGTTGAAACAGATCGCTCACGGCGGTCCCGTGGGGAACCTGGTGGGGGAAGCGATTTCCCTGATCTCCAACAAAGAGGTGCGGGTCAGCGTTTTAGGACACATTCAGCGCGGAGGTTCTCCCTCGCCGTATGACCGCGTGCTGGCCACGCGCTTCGGCGTTGCGGCCGTGGACCTGATTGCCGAAGGAAAGTTTGGGAAGATGGTTGCCCTGCGCGGAGACTCGGTTGTCGCGGTCGATGTGGCCGACGCCATCGGAAAGTTGAAGACCGTGCGGCCCGATGGAGAGTTGGTGCGGACGGCGCGCGCGATTGGGATCGGGTTCGGGGATTAATCAACAGCTATCAGCCGTCAGCTTTCAGCGGAGAGGATGTCGCCATTGCTGTGATTCCAATCACATTCGCTGGTTGCGAGTCCGTGTGAGCATGGTTCAGACTGGGCAGAACCATGCCGGACCTCACCTCAACAACATTGCCGAAGTCGACCGCTGGTCACCGCGACGCCGAGGAACTGCGTGCGGCGCGCTTTGCCATGCGCCTGTCGCTGGCGGTAGGCGTACTGATGCTGGCGGGCAAGACGACGGCCTATTTCATGACCGGATCGGCGGCGATCCTGTCGGATTTTGCCGAATCGGTGGTGCATGTGATCGCGGTGGCATTTGCCGCGTTTAGTCTGCGGTTGAGCACCAAGCCTGCCGGTCCGACATTTCTCTACGGGTACGAGCGCATCACGTTTTTCTCCGCCGGATTTGAAGGCGCGATGATCGTGGTGGCCGCCATCTGGATTCTGGTGGAGGCGATCGCGAAATGGATGGCAGGGCTGCAGTTGGAGCATCTGGGAGCCGGTGTTTTGCTGTTACTGGGGGCCGGCGCGCTGAACGCCTGGCTGGGCTGGTATCTGCTGCGGGTGGGGAAGCGCAGCCATTCGCTGATTCTGGAGGCCGATGGCAAGCACGTGCTCACCGACTGCTACACCAGCTTCGGCGTGGTGGCGGGACTCGGCTTGGTGCTGCTGACCGGATGGAAGCCGTTTGATCCGCTGGTCGCGATTGCGATCGCAATCAATATTTTGTGGTCCGGGGGACGGCTGGCCTGGCGGTCGGCGGTGGGACTGCTCGACTACTCCGATCCGCAAAGCGGGAAACAGATCCGCGAGAAGCTGGATACGATCTGCAACGAACTCGGCGTCCACTATCACGGCGTCCGCTACCGCACGACCGGATACCGGCAGATCATTGAAGTGCACTTGCTGTTTCCGCACGCGACGGCCGTGGGAGAAGCGCACCGGCTGGCGACTGCGCTGGAAGAACGCTTGCCGGCGGAACTCGGCAAGCCCGCGGAAGTGATTACGCACCTGGAATCGCTGGAAGACCACGAACGCGTGCACTCCACCGTTCACTACACCGGGCGCCCGGAATAGTCAGTCGTTGATTGGTGGATGAGGCGCCTCTGGTTTGGCTTCGATCGATGCCGTCAGCGCTTTGGTGACTTCGCCGGCGATGTCGTCCTGGACCATCAAGATGTCGTGCAATGGCCGGTCATAGGTTTCAGACCAGACCACGTAGCCGTTGTCCGCACGAATCAAGCGCGCGGCGACGCGCAGCCGAGCGCCCGACTTGCGCACGCTTCCATCGAGGACATAAGCGACACCCGGCGTCTTGGCGACATCGGCGATCGTGATTTGTTTGCCTTTGAAGTAGAACGAGGACGTGGGAGACGCTACGCGAAGGCCGGGGATCTTGCTGAATCGGTCGATCAATTCTTCGGTCATGCCGTCGGCGAATTCCTCCTGTTTCATGCCCTCGGTGAGGTCGAGAAACGGCAGCACGGCGATGGATTTTTCTGGCTGTGGAGCAACGGCAGGTGAGGCCGATGGATTGTTCTTCGCGACCTTGCCGCGAAACAGGAAAGCCACCAGAACGACGAGCGCGAGGCAGACCGCAGCGCCCGCGGCCAGTTTGAGGCCGGCTCCGCCGCGCAGGCCGGGCGCCATCGATGCGATCGACCGGTCCGGCCGCTGGTCCGGTCGCTGATCCAACCTTTGGTCCGACCAGGCACTGACCGTCGCCACCATGCGATATCCGAGTCGCGGCACGGTCGCGATGTAAGTGGGCTGCTTGGGGTCGTCGCCCAGCAGACGGCGGAGCGATGCCACAGCCTGGTAGACGGAATCTTGCGTGACAGTGACGTCAGACCAGACTTGGTTGAGCAAGTCATCGATGCTGACGACCTCGCCGGGGTGTTCCGCGAGGCACAGCAGCAGTCGCATGGTTCGCAACTCCAGCCGAGCGGTCTCTCCCTCTCGTGAAATCTGACCGGACACCGGATTGACGCACCAGTCGCCGATGCGAAGCATTGTCGCGGTTGGGCGTTCCATGCAGGATCGGTGATTCGTCTACGGCTTTCGATTAGAAAGCGGCCTCGCCGATTATAGCTACACCACGGAAAAATACTGCCTACGTTGCCGGTGGTAGCAGGTCAGTGTGCCAGCGGCCCGTCATCCGTCTGCGGAGCAAGCCGGAACAGACTGGACAATCGCACGATGGCCCCACACGGAATCATTTCTTCAGCTCCGCAGGCCAATTCGTGACCAACTGGAGCGGGGTCTGGGCTTCTTCCTCGGATTGGTTCACCAGCAGACGTTTTCCATCCAAGGAGGCATCGAACGGTATGCCGACTCCAGGCGTTGGGGCATGGAACAGATGCTGTGGCGTCCCGACTTCGATCTCTGAGTCTTTCGGGTTCACTGGGCAGACGAATAGGTCACTGCCAAGATTGATGTAGAACAGTTCCTTTCCACTTCCAGTCCATGCGGGGTAGGAGCCTCCGCCGGACGACACCTTCCATTTACCTTTGCCCTCCGGGAAACTCGTGATGTAAACCTCCAATTGTCCGGATTCGTCGGAAACGTAGGCGACCCAGTGGGCATCGGGCGAAATTCGATAGGAATAAATAAAGGTTGGATTGCGGCGAAGGCGGCTGAACCACAGCGATCGGCTTGGAGTCTCCGGTAACCGGCCGTATCCAGAGGGAAACCATTTTTTCGCCATCGCCCCAAAGGTAGGTGAGATATTTTCCGTGGGGCGACCAGGCCGGGTAATGATAGTTGTTCTGTTCGGCGAGGAGTGTCTTCTCGGAGCCGCTGCCGTCCGCGGCTTTGGAGCGGATTTCTACGTTGCCGCCGCCTGAGGTGACTAGCGCCGAAAACACCAGCGCGCCTTGCCGTGGGGCGACCAGGCAGGTTCCTGCACCACCTGCTGATCGAATGTGATGCGCGTCTTCGTTTTGCGCTCGAGGTCGAGCGTCCAAACGCCGAGCTCGCTGGCGAATGCCAGTCTCTTGTTGTCCGGGGAGAGACGCACGTCACGCACATCAACGACCGTGGGCTCGTGAGGGTCGTACTCAGCGAGCGCCTTACCCAAGCGGTCGAACCACACAAAAAGGCTTCTTGCCGAGGTGGCACTGCCGGCCTGGTAAATCATAAGTCCATTTTGGGAAACGGCAAAAATGCTGCGCCACACGCCAATGTCGTCGCGGACGCTATTCACCAGCGCGGTTGCCGATCCCGATAACGTGCCCGATTGTGGATCGAAGGGCTGCGCCACCAGCGCCGTATTCGCACGGTAGAGAAGATAGCCAGAGGCGTATTGTGCCGCAGAATCAGTCGCTACGACTAAGTGGGTCTCCAAGCTGTCGACCGACCCGAAGTAGGGAGCAGCCGACAAGGCTGGGAATCTGGCGAGGTGAAAGTCCTCGTACCGTCAATTGCCTGTATTCGGACGGTTAGTAGATCCGGTGCGTGCGGAGGCAACGAAGCACGTTCTGCC
>Ga0181532_10000082_pt1 | contig 92169 bp, 64 predicted proteins | sample PEATcosm2014_Bin_33_FD_119768 | JGI IMG/M metagenome (GOLD analysis project Ga0181532, IMG submission 119768) | Peatland microbial communities from MTU Mesocosm Facility, Houghton, MI, USA - PEATcosm2014_Bin11_30_metaG | ecosystem: Environmental > Terrestrial > Soil > Wetlands > Peat | place...
CCGGTCTGCATGCGCTCGATGCGGTTGCGCCGCCAGTAGAGCTTGCCCAGGTCGGCGACTTGCTGGTCCCAGAAGGCGTCGCCGGGGCCGTAAGTGGTGGCGAGTTCACGTTGCAAGCCTGCATACCGTTCGGGATCTTCGCCCAAAGCGCGCATGACGGCGGCCTCGTTTTCGGGCGCGGCATCACAGCCGTGCTTCACGGCGTTCATTTTCATGCGCTCTTTTCCGGCCTCGCTGCGGGGTCCGGTGGAGCGCTGCGAATTGCGCCGAGCGGCGTCGAGCCGCTGGGGAGTAAGACAAGTAGATTTGCGTAGAGACATAGTTACTCCATGAATCGGAAGGATGGGAGCAGGGGCGGCAGGCAAGCCGTCCCCACGAGAGATGAGACGGACATTCACAACCCTTACAGCTTACCACGAGCCTAGGTTCGTTGTCAAGTAGGGACGGAGTACCGTTACTTCGTTGCCACCCGCGGGTAGGGCAAGCCCTACCCCTACAAGCTGTAGGGGGACGGCTTGCCGTCCCCTGATCGTCCAAGTTGCTGGGCTTTGATCGGGGCGGTTCGCGAACCGCCCTAACGAGGCTGGCGTTGTAGGGGCGAAACGGCGACGTGCCGGTCGCCGCAGGGCGAAGTCCTGCGTTGCGTGGAGCTGGAATGAACAGTGACCGCGGAGCTGCGCCACCCCCGGCGAGACAAAACCGGCCCGTTCCGAGGCCCCTGCCGGCGCCTCGTTCTGAGAATTCGACTGGACGTTGAAATAAGAGGCGGGTGGGTGTATATATCTTGCGGGGCGAAGACTGAAAACGGAAATCTCGGTATAAACGAAGACAAGAGGGAGAAAACATGCCTGTCATCACGATCTTGTGCCATGGGACAGCGAATTCGACCAATCGATCGACATCCGGTGGATCGGAATTGGTCATCAGCAAGATATCAACGTTGTTGGCAGGGTCAGACGGGGCGGAGTGGATCCTGAACGAAGGGGCAGGAACAGCAGAGCTGAGACACCAGCCCAATACCCCCGGCAAGAAGGGAGGCTTCATGGGGGTTGCCGCGGGAGAAGGCGTCGAAGCCAATGTTGCAAGATCCTTGACGTTTGTGAGAAACAGTCGGTCTCTACTGGAGCGTAACGAGACTCTGACAGTAAATCTGGCAGGTCATAGTCGTGGGTCGATCACCTGCTACAAGATTGCGTATCAGTTATTGCAGACCTATGGCACAAACATCCCGGTAAACATCTTCGCCATAGACCCCGTCCCGGGTAATAATGGAAGAATAAACGCCGAGATGTATAGCCATATCTCACTGGGAGCTAACGTGACCAGTTCCTTCCTCATGTTGGCGGAATCCGAACATCGGCAAAATTTCAGGCCCTATGTCGATGAGCTGTATGTCAAGGGGCAGAAGGAGCACAAGTTCGACACGATCCCGGGCACGCATGGCGGCATCAATGAGCTGACAGGTTCCGAATCAGAAGCTGCCGCACTCGTGCTCAGTCGTGCCTTGAGGTTCCTAACAAAGAAGGGATCTTCATTTAACGGCGACGCGGCTCACTTTATCTTTGACGATGCTGGCGCGACGAGAATGTACTCCAAACTCATGATGCGAATCGGGAAATACAAAGCCCATGCCTCGGTCAATCTGTTAAAGTCAAAATCTGGAGTGGGAAATCTGATTATGTCGAGTCTCAATGTGGAGAAGCATCGGATTGTCAACGTCGCGGGGGCGAAGGATTTTTGGGGAACGCCCTTTTCACGGGTCCCAAGTCCTGACAACAGGGGGCGGGCTGATCACCATGGATTGGGTCTGAGCACGGTGCTGGAGAGATCGGGAGTGGCTGATGCGCATGCCCAGCGTCCCGGGCGATTCTTTGCCAACAAAGAGCATGAGAAACTGTTCGAGAAAAAGTACCCCATACTCAAGGCGGCAATACGAAACCTGGAGGGGTCAGGGAATCAGCAAAATGCGGCAGCACTTCAGCATGCTGTAAACGACAGTGCGATTTTGGTCAGTGCGATGGACCCTGCGACGCGGGGTTATTTCGATGCCTTCTGCCGGCAGAGGAACGTCCAGGTGAACGTCCAGTTCTAGGCGATGTGCCGAGGATGCCCCGGTTTTTATTGAGATAGGGGAAGCAGGCGCCGCCCTGGATGATGCGATGCGGCATCCGCGTTGCGCTCAACTCGTCGGGTGACATGCTGGGATTGATGAACTCGCACGGCGGCTCTGAGCAGCGGCAGCAAGTCGCCCGGTTTGAGCGCGGAGCCGGAATCTCACCTAAGCGTTCGGGCGCGCACCCCCGCGAGAAGCTCTCGATTTGGCACGCTCAATGGGGTTGCTGACGGGCAGCAGCTTCTCATGCAGCAACAATTCAGTTGCGCAGACGGCGGGTTCAGAGTGGAATGATTTCTGAATGGCGCCGTCGGTGAGCAGGTTGCAGGCGGCCAACAGGCTCATGCCCGAATGGTGGGCCATCCAGCACGGCACCACTTTATATTTCTGTCCGGGATTCACTCGAGCCGGGGCAAAATCGATCGAGTCGTAGTAACCCAAATCCCCCAGCCAGCCGAGTTCCGTCATGCGCTGAAGGTTGCGCACGGCCTGGCGGGGGTCGAAGGCGAGGGCGAGGAAGGTTGCGTAAGGAGAAACCACAACGTCATCTTCCGGATTGGGATTAATCGCCAAAGCAGGGACGCCAAAGGCACGGTATTGGTAATGCCCAGCTGGGTCCTGGAGGTTATAGGCGGCTTCAGAAATGCCCCAAGGCATCCCCTTTTCCTTTGCCCAGTCCGTCTGGCACTGCACGGCCACGCGGGCGCTTTGCTCGAGCAGCGTGCGCGGGTAGTGCTTGAACCACAGAGCGGGCATCAGATACTCGAACATGGTTCCGCTCCAGGAGAGCAGGACTCCCTGCCCGCGCCACAGAACCTGCGCCCGCCCCAGGTGGAACCAGGTTTCCTGCGGAATGTCGCCCTTGGCAATCGCCGCAAAAATTGCCGAGCGCGCTTCTGAGGCAAGCAGATCGTAGCAGCCCGCCACCACGGACTGGCGCCCGGCGTCGCAACCTATCGACAGCAGTTTTCTTGACCGGTCGTAAAGGAAACGAAAATCCATGGCCTGAACCAGGCGGTCAGCCTCATCGGCCACTTCCGTGAGCTTCCTCAACAGTTCGTCGGCTCCGGTCAGCGAAGCGGAAAGCTGCTGGCGCAGGGCGCGGGCCGTTTCGCTCAAGGCAGGCTCCGCAGCCGGGTTTTCGAGGTAGTTCACGAGCTGCGCGTCGATGTCTGCCGAAGCAGCCCAAAGCGAAGCGAGGGTCAGTTCCGACAAGCCTTTCGGCACTTCGTCGGAGATTTGATTCAGCAAGCCCCGGTTCTCGGGTGACAACCAGGGAACTAGGCGCTCGACCATTTCGCGAAGGGCTTTTGCGCGGCGCGTCGTCTCGGCCGCCCACCACCGCAATTCGTCGACCGGTCCGGATTGCTCCACGAGGCTGCCCGCGATCTGGCGCAAGTCCTGTTCGAGCCCCGGCAGCGCGTGCGCCCAGGCGGGGCCGTGTTCGCCCAACATCTCGAGCTGTGCGTTCATTCTGCGCAGGGAGTGAGCCGCACTCGAATTGGCCACAACGCGCGACGCCAGTTCGTCCAGGAGGCTGATGTGGTCATACAAACCTTGCCAGGCTGCGGTGCGAAGCAGAGGGTCCTCGATACCCTTCAGGCAGCCTTGCTTCAAGGTCCACAAGCTGCACACCAGATTCCCGCTATCGACGGTGGAAACGAAGCGCGGCTCCAGCGGCTCCAGCGTTTCCGTGTCGTACCAATTCAGGAAATGGCCGCGGTGCCGCGGCAGCTTCTTCATGGTCTCGAGTATTCTCTCCACTTCGGCCACAAACTCCGGCAAGGTCAGATAGCCAAGTTGGTAGGCGGCGAGCTGTGCGTTGAGCAGCAATCCGAGATTGGTGGGCGAGATGCGCTGCGCCACGTCCGGCGGGTCCTTTTGAACGTTGTCAGGAGCCAGGCCGTTGCCGCCATCTTTACTCGACTGGCGGAAGAACCGCCAGGTGCGCAAGCAGACGCCTCTCAAGAACTCCTCTTCTTTGGCAGTGGCTTTGGTTCTTCGGGCGCGTAGCGGCCGATTCAGCAAAAGCGCCAGGGGGCCAGCCGACGCCCACAAAACCAGGAAGGGCAAAGCAATGGGCAAAGCTGAGGGGCGAAGCGAGGCCACCGCGGCGCCGACGACTAAGGAAACCCAGGGAGTCCAGCCCAGGTAGACATCCACCGGGGTCTTTCTCTCCTCAACCTCGGCCTGGGCGGCCGTCTCCCACTCCAGCAGTCGCTTGCGTGTGATGGTCACGCGTACGATGGTGCGGAAAATCGCGTCGAGCGTCACCAGGGTGCGGTGGCTGAGAAACGCCAGCGTAAGGAAGATGTTGATCTGCCCGGTGAAGAAGGCATCCGCGATCCGTATCAAGTTGGGCGCGAAGGATTGCCCCGGCTGAAGACTGAGCAAGGAAAGAAGCAGTTGAAGATAGACGGGGATCAGAAGAAGGACAAGGGCGGCGAATGTCCAACGCACCGGACTGCCGGGCAGGGACAACCAACCGGCCAAGAGGAGAACAAAGGTGGAGGCCTCGAGGAGGCTGCGCCGGAGGTTGTCAAAGATCTTCCAACGGGAAAGCAGCGACAAAGGGTTGGCGCTCTTGTGACCCGAGGCGTCCGGTACGCGCGGAAGCAGCCACAACATGATCTGCCAGTCACCGCGCACCCAGCGGTACTGGCGCCGGCTGTAGGCGCTGAAGTGAGTGGGGTAATCGTCAATGACTTCGACGTCCGACACAAGTCCAGCCCTCGTGTAAGTTCCTTCGATGAGATCGTGGCTGAGAATCGCATTGCGCGGGAATCTGCCTTTGAGAACCTTGCGGAACACGTCGACCTCGTAAATCCCCTTGCCGGCGAAGTTCCCCTCGCCAAAGAGATCCTGGTAGACGTCCGAGATAGCGTGGGTGTAGAGATCCAGCCCCGTCTGCCCTGAGTAGATACTGGCCAGCAGCGAGCGGCTGGCGGATTGGACGCTGATTCCGACGCGCGGTTGCAGCATGCCGTATCCTTCGCCGACGGTGTTGGTCTTGGGGGAGATGACTGCGCGGTTCAAAGGATGGGCTAAGGTCCCGACCAGCCGGCAGGCGGTGCCGCGTGGAAGCTGGGTGTCGGAGTCCAGGGTGATGACGTAGTTGATGGCCGGGAGCACTGACACGTCCCCGACCTTCACCGGAAAATTGTCTTCTCCTCCGCGCAGCAGTTCATTTAAATCCAGGAGCTTTCCCCGCTTCCGCTCCCAACCCATCCACGCCCCCTCGCTGGGATTGAACGATCGAAAGCGATGAAAGAGGAAGAACGGCGAGACTCCCTCGCCGCGATACTTCCGGTTCAACTCTTCAATCAGAACCGAGCAAAGGGAGACAAGTTCGTCGCTTTGGTCAGAGGGAAATTGTGAATCGGGGGCATCTGTAAGCAAAGCGAAATAGAGACGAGGGTCGCGATTCGCCAGAAACCGAATCTCGAGCTCCCTGACCATGCGGCGGACGTAAGCCTCATTCAGCACCAGCGTGGGCACGACCACCATGGTGGCGCACTCCGGCGGGATGCCCTCCGAGAAATCGAGCTTGGGCAATACGGTAGCGGGCAGGATGAATGAGGTCAGTTGGTTCATTATTCCCCAGGCGGCGTCTGTCGCAGGGAGGACGAGAAGGATAAACCCGGCGACCACCGATACCGGCGAACGCACGCCGACCAGGAGGAAAGCGATAACGACGAAAGTCAGGACTTCGATCCCCACGAAATAGTAGGCTTCGGGCCAGGAAAGGATGGCGCGCTGGACGGACTCCGCGAAGGTGGGGCGAAAGCGGAGTTGCTTTTCGAGCAGGGCGCGCCCGTCGCCGACGAGATAGTAACCGACGTGGCCTCGACGATCGCGGACGCGTGGGTGGGAGACCCATTCTTCCCGCGCCTCGCTCGCCAGGGCAATCGCCCGGCGGGCGATCTCCGGCTCCTCAATGTCCGAGGAAGCGGCGATTTCTTGGACGCTCTGAAGGTAGAGGTCGCGACTTACAACATCCATTAGCGAATAAGCTCCGGACGGGTCCTGGCGGAGGATTTTGTCCACGGAGCCAATGCGCTCAAAAATCGCCCTCCAGGCAGCGCCCTCGAGCGCCCGCAGACAATCGAGCGAAGCACGCAGCGCAGATCGGCTTTGATAATGACTCCCCTCCTCAGCAGGAGGAGGGGAAGGGGGTGGTGGGTTGCTGCCATGCTGGTCAACCACCCCTGACCCCTCCTTATCAAGGAGGGGAATCCCATCCTGCACATTGATGGTTTTTGGTTGCGCCGACAGAAGACGCCCAATCTCCTCCAACAATACAAGCTGCATCAGGGGCTTGAGCGCCCACAGTTCTCGAATCTGAAAGGGCTGACTCTCTTGAACGCTGGAGATAAAGGTAACGAAAGACTCCTCGTGGAACCTCGAATCCACGGCGCGCAGGTACGCGGCCACCGCGGCATATGCGCGCGGGACGACCTGGCCGTTTCCCGCCACGACTTCCGGCAATCGCCGAGCCTCCGCGGGCAATCCGCGGGCATCGAGGATGGCTGCTTCCAGCAGCCTTGCGTTGGCCCGCAGGTCGCTCCTACCGGTCCGGGTCGAGGCATCGTTTGCCGTGAGTTCCCGCGATTGGTCGAGTGCAGCGTCAATGATCTTAGAGGCTTCGGCCCATTTCTTTTTGAGGGCCTTTGGACTAACCTTCTCATTTGTGGGCCGCCAACTGCGCGTTTCGTTTTCGGCGACGCTTTTCAGCCTGGAAGCGTCCTCCGCAGAATCTGGCCGCTCAACAGGCGCCCGGCGGGCAACCAGCATCGAAGCGGCAATTCCGCTCACCCGCAGTGGAACCTGTGGTTCAGTGTTGTTTGACTGGTTATCCATGCCCTGTTGAGGGCAGGGGCTAGCCCCCGGCCCCCAGCCCCTACCGGTAGTTCGCCGCCTGAAGTTCGAACATTTCCGAGTAGCGCCCGCCCCTCGACATCAGTTGATCATGGCTGCCCTGTTCGGTGATGCGCCCCCCCTCGAGAACGAGGATCCGGTCCGCCTTCCGGACCGTTGAGAAGCGGTGCGAAATGAGCAGCGCCATCTTCCCTGCCGTCAGTTCCGCAAACCGCTCGAAGATCTCACTCTCCGAACGCGCGTCCAGGGAAGCTGTGGGTTCATCCAGAATGAGAAGCTGTGCATCCCGAAGGTACGCCCGCGCCAGCGCGATCTTCTGCCACTCGCCGCCCGACAGATCCAGCCCTCCATCAAAGCGCCGCCCCAACATCTGCTTATATCCGCCCGGGAGTTTTCGAATCACCGCGTCCGCATGACTCTGGGCCGCAGCGGCGGCAATTCGAGACGGGTTATGAAGTTCATCGATCTTACCGACTGCGATATTCTCTTCCGCAGTCATGTCATAGCGCATGAAATCCTGGAAGATAACGCCCACCTGGCTATATAAGTCCTCGAGGTCGTACTCGCGCAGATCGGTTCCGTCCAGTAAAATCCTGCCGGAAGTCGGGTCGTAGAGCCGCGTCAGAAGCTTGACCAAAGTCGTCTTGCCCTGTCCGTTTTCGCCGATCAACGCGATTCGTTCTCCGGGCTCAATGGTCAGGTCGATGTTGTCCAAAACCAGCTTGGAAGCGCCGGGGTAGGCAAACGAGACATTTTCGAACTCGAACCCTCGCCGGATCGGCCGGGGAGTGGGAATAGCCGATGCGGGAGAAGTGATGGTCGGTCGAACGGCAAAGAAGGCCAGCAAGTCGGTGAGGAAGAGCGCCTGGTCAGCAATCCCAGAAAACGTCGAAAACATCATCTGGATGTTGGTGCTGGCTCCCGCGATCGCGCCCGTGAGGAAGGTCAACGTGCCGATGCTGATCGCTCCCTGCAGAGTGCGGTAAATGACGTAAGCATACGCTGAGTAATAGCCAGCCGTCGTCACTACGGAGAGCACCGTTCCCACCCGCAGTTTGCGGCCTGCCAGCTCAACATTGCGGTGGTACACCTCATCGGAGAGGTACTTGTAACGCTCGGTGAGAAACGAACTCATTCCAAACAGCTTCAGTTCCTTGGCGCTCTCCTTGCTTGCACCCAGAGTGCGCAGGTAATCGAGCTCGCGGCGGATGGGAGTAAGTTGGAAGTTGAGCGCGTAGCCCAAGAAAGCGAAGTGGCTGTCTCCGAGGAAGGCCGGAACCACAAATGCAACCAGGATGAGTAGAAGCCAGGGTGAGAAGAAGACAATGCTGGCCGCCAGGGTACCGGTAACGATCGCCTGCTGGAAGATGTTGCCGATGGCCTGGATCATCACCAGCCGGTCGGTGGCTTGAACTCGGGCCCGTTCCAGCCGGTCATGAAAGGAAGGATCTTCGTACTGGGGAAGGTCCACGCGTGAGGCATGCTGCATCACCCTCACGCTGATGTGACGAATGTACTTGTCGGCCAGCAGGCTGTCGCCGTAAACGATAGCGCGCGTCAGCACCGTTCCCAGGCTGGCCAAGCCGAACTCCAATCCCACGTACCACCAAAACACATGGGTGAGGGGCTGCTTTCTCTCCACGTGCGCGACCACAGCGTCGATGATCCAGCGCGTCACCGCCAGCGTGGAAAGCGGCACCAGGCCCGCCGCCACCCGCAACGAACACCCCCAAACGACCGTTGATGGGCCTGAGTCCCAAACGATGCGCAGAACGGGCGGGATGTTTTTCATGGCCCGTATCCGCTCGTTCCACGCGTTATGGGGTTTTTGAGTTGACGGAGTTTCGAGGGCCATGGCTACCCAAACCAGCTGCGCCGTCTGGAAGCGAAGCCGATCACCAGGCTCACCATGAAAGTGGCTGGGACTAGCGTTATAGCCGCCGCCGCTAGCGGGGTGGCGATTCCGAACAGACCGAACAGACTTATCGCTGCCACGACTGCCAGGACAGAAAGGACGATCAGCACCGCGCGCATCAGAATCACCTCCGAAACGTCTCTCGTACCGGGGAGGAGGGCGGGCTCTCTCCGGCGACTTTCGTAACTGCCGAATTTCAGAGACCTCGCCCCCCTGACAAAATGTACAGCACGTGAGAGTCCACCCTAAATCATCTGTGAATACATAGACTTAGCGCCCGCAGGCGCGATCAACGCCGCAAATCTTACATTCCGGGAGCGGACTCGTCCCCGAATTTACATTGCGGTGTGGATCGTGGAATTGGTGGGAGATATCAAAAAGTTCGCCCGCAATTCGGCGAAGAAAAAACAAATGATGTAATCCTTTGCAGCCTCACGTGTAAAATCCTCCTCCCCGAAGAAGAGGCCGATTCCACGCGCAGCCCCTAACCCTCGGCATTTCTTGAAGATACCGAAGTAGTCCAAGCATGGAAAGTTTGGCGGCAACATTGCCTGCCTTCTCCTTGGGGCGATCCCAAGAAGGTGCGGAGATGAAGATGAGGAGTGGCTTCAGTGGCTTCGCGTTATGTTCATTGGCGACACAACTGTCGGTGACGACTATCGCGGCCGGTCTCCTCTACGCCGCTCCTCAGGGGAACTCCAGCTTTGATTCAGCCCAGACCGCATCAGATCCGGCCGCGGGAACTCCTCCGCAGAGTGTCGCCCCCAGCGCGGGCCTCCCACAGAGCCGCGAGCCTGAAAACTCACAGCCCGCGCTGCCTGGAAAAGCTCAAAAGCCTCGAAAATGGACTGGGAGCCTGGTAGATGCTGACTGTATGAGCAAAGCCTTGAGTCAAGTTCATGGCATCGACGAGGCCCTTTTCCCTGACCCTTTATCAGGGTTCTGGCAGACTCTCGAAAGTTCTCAACGTGCCGGGCAAGAACGGAATTCTGGAGCGTGGTCACCCCAGGGCCAACCACAGACGACAAGCCAGGTCGCCTGGTCACGGGAGTCTGACGGAGAGCCGGATGCCAGCGAGCGGCAGATTGCGATGCAAACGGCGCAACTGAAGAGGGCCAAAATGCTCGAGACCGTGGCAACGGCATGCACACCAAGGCGGCCGACAATGCACTATGGGCTGTTGATCTCGGGTGGGCAACTCTTGAAATTCGACGCGGCAGGGGATTTCAAGGCGAAGGAGGCGATCGAGATTTCACCCGTCGAGCCTGGAAAAACCGTCAAGGTGAAGGTGACGGGAATAGTTGAAGCAGAAGACACGGTAAGAGTTGCCTCAATTCAATTAAAAGGCCGGATCCCTCCCCCTCGACCGTCTTCCGGCCGGTAAGCCGCTCCCAGGAGGGAGAAGACATGATTCTACTCGCTACTCGGACGCTCCTTTTTCTGTTGCTGGGCTTCGTGGCTGGTCCGAGGGCCGATTCGCCCGATGGCGCTCAACTTTTCCAAGCGCACTGTTACAGCTGCCATCATTCCGGAAGTGGATACGCTGCGCCGAGTCTCGATCAACTTCACCAGATGTCAAGGGGTTCGATTCTGCTCGCCCTCGAATCGGGGAGGATGAAAGCGCAGGGTTCTCAACTCACGGCAGATGAGCGAGCGATTCTCGCGCAATTCCTGGGAGCGCCAGACAACGCACTCCCGGCGCCAACGTCGAGTTCCTGCGCGACAAAGACCTTCTCTATCGCCGGTGATCCCAGTTGGAGCGGGTGGGGCGTGGACCTCACCAACAGTCGCTTCCAGCCCACAGGCAGCGCGGGCCTGGGAAGGGCGGAGGTCCCCAGGCTCAAGCTGAAATGGGCCTTTGGTTTCCCCGGCGCGTCGGCGACCTACGGGCAACCAACCCTCGCGGGCGGCAGACTCTTTGTGGGCAGTGAAGATGGAACCGTGTACGCCCTGGACGCTCTTACCGGCTGCACCTACTGGAGCTACAAGGCAGAGACCACGGTTAAGACCGCAGTTTCCGTTGATTCCACCGGCCGCGGAGTTTTCTTCGGCGACACAAACGGGAATGTGTACGCGTTGCTTGCGGATAGCGGCTCTCCTCTCTGGAAATCGCATGTAGAACCCCACCCCGCGGCTCGCATTACCGGCTCGCCCGTGTTAGTGGGCGATCGGCTCTACGTGCCGGTCTCCTCCGGGGAAGAGGGCGCCGCGATGGACCCGAAGTACCCATGCTGCACGTTCCGGGGGAGTGTTGTAGCCTTAGACGCGCAGTCCGGCAGGGTAATTTGGAAAGCATACACCATTCCCCAAAGTGCCAAACCCACCGGCCAACACAACTCCTCCGGCACAAAACTCTGGGGCCCGTCAGGCGCTGCGGTATGGTCCTCACCGACAGTGGATCTGGAGGCGCGCGCGATCTACGTTGCCACTGGCAACAGCTATTCGGAACCTGACTCCAAGTATTCTGATGCGGTGCTGGCGTTCGACATGAACTCCGGAAAGATGCTCTGGTCGAGGCAGTTTACTTCCCAGGATCGATGGAATATCGCCTGCGTCGCACCCGACAGGGCCAACTGTCCCCAGGATCCAGGCAACGACTTCGATTTTGGTTCTCCTCCCATCCTGCGATCATTGCCGAATAGGCGGCGATTGCTGATTGCCGGACAGAAGTCGGGAATCGTGCATGCGCTTGACCCTGACCACCACGGAGCTGTCGTTTGGGAAGTTCGAATCGGCCATGGAGGGCCGTTGGGAGGAATTCAGTGGGGCGGAAGCGCGGACGAAAGCATCGTTTACTTCCCGCGGTCAGACTGGGATGATTCCGGACCGGACGCGGGAGGGGGTCTGTATGCACTAAACATTGCTACAGGACAGAAAGTCTGGTATGCGCCGCCGTCAAAACCATCCTGCTCGGCGACGCCAGGATGCAGCGCTGCCCAGATGGCGCCGCCAACCGTGATCCCAAACGTAGTCTTCTCAGGGTCCCTCGATGGTCACCTGCGCGCTTACAGCACGAGCGATGGCGCGGTCATTTGGGATTTCGACGCTCTGCACGACTTCCCCACCGTAAACGGGGCCAAGGCGCACGGCGGCTCTATGAACCAGTCGGGACCGGCCATCGTGGACGGGTTGTTGTTTGTGAATTCGGGGTACACGAACGCGATAGACGGGAATGTGCTGCTCGCGTTCTCAGTGGATGGGAAGTGATAGAAGTCCACGCCTGGACGCGGACGCCGGGACAAGTGGATAACATCCTGCCATAGATCAAGAAACGTCTCGACTTCAGCTAGATTCACTCATAGAATCCTGCGCCTGAGTGAGTCGAAAGTTTCTCACGAAAACTGAATTTGCCACACTTCGCGCCTAGTCGGACTAAAACGTGCATGGTTTTAGCCCGACTGCGTAATATCACTACACCTGCTTTCGCGTGGAAGTGAAAGGGGTACGTGTGGGAATACTGAGTTCCCACAGAGTGGAGGGCGAGCAAACTAAGAAAAAAGAGATCGAAATACCGATTGTCTTCTGGTCGCTGTATTCCTGGCTGTCACCACTTGAAAGTATAGACGACGCAGTGGTTCAGGCTTGATCAACCCGTTGCACCACAAGAATACGCCTCCATTATGGAAAGATCCCCCGTCGTGAAAACGCCGGAAGCGCAATCTTCTTGAATCCCTGGCCAAGCTATCTCTCGAAATCAGCCCGCTCTTTGTGGCTAAGGGATCCGTTTGTCCAAGCGGCCCACGCTCTCACCCAGATGCCCGGCCGCGGGGGAAATCGTAGTCACGCGTCCTCTGTCCAAACCGTGCCCCGCGGCGAAGCCCTGGGCCACGGGGACGCAGTAAGTCAAGCAAGGAAATCAATAGGAGGCAATTATGAATTCAACCTCTGCTGTTTGCGGGCAGATCCTGGGAAAAGCAACGATGATCGCGATATTTTTGGCCTGTTGTGCGGCGCTGCTCGGCCCGAGTGCGTGGGCCGGGCAAACCGTCGCCGTCTTCCCTGGGGAAAATCTCCAAGCATTAGTTAACGAACACCCGCAAGGCACTACTTTCACCTTGGCGTCGGGTGTCCACCGCTCCCAGTCGGTGGTTCCAAAGAACAACGACGCGTTTGTCGGAGAGACCGGAGCAATTCTGAGCGGCGCCGCTCTGCTCAGCGACTTCAGCCGCAGTGGCTCAACCTGGACATCACAGGTTCGAGTCACAGAGGCTTCGTCTTATCGGGGGCAATGCCAGGCTGCCTACCCGGCCTGTGCTTACTCCGAAGACCTATTCTTCGACAGCGTTCCGAAGACACGGGTCGCCACTCTGGCTTTGGTCGGGCCGGGAAAGTGGTATCTAAACTACCAAACGGGCACGGTCTACATGGGCGACAACCCCGCGGGTCATACGGTAGAAATCAGCATTCTGGGCTATGCTTTCACCGGTTCAGCATCCTCGGTTACGATCAGCAACTTGATCATTGAGAAGTATGCCACCCAGGCTGGGAGCGGTGCGGTTGATGGCTCCGCCGGAAGCCTCTACTGGAACGTGGAGGGCAACGAGGTCAGGCACAATCACGGCATGGGAGTTCGCAGCGGCAACGGAATGTGGATTCACAGCAACAAAGTCCACGATAACGGGCAACTCGGACTGGGCGGTGGTGGGACGAACATCACTGTCCAAAGCAATCAGATCTACTTGAACAATTACGCCGGCTATGATTATGGCTGGGAAGCCGGAGGAGTGAAATTCGCCTGGGTCCAGAATCTCTCCGTCCAGTACAATTACTCCCACGATAACCAGGGTCCCGGCTTCTGGACCGATTGCGATTCGCAATATGTTCTCTACGACGAGAACGAAGCCAGCAACAACAAGGTGGCGGGAATTCTGCATGAGATCAGCTACAACGCGACCATAACCGGAAACTACATCCTTGACGACGGGTTCACCCCCTCAGGTTCCAGTCTCTGGTACGGCGCGGGGATCCTGATCAGCAATTCGTCGAATGTAACAGTCCAGGGCAATACCGTCCTCAACTGCATGAACGGCGTCGGCGGAATCATGACTAACAGAGGGGACAATCCAAGCGGCCAGCCTTACCTGCTTCAGAACCTCGACGTCATTAGCAATACCATCACGCAGACTACGGGGGATGCCGCAGGCATCGTGGTAGGCGGCGGATACGACAACTCCGTTTATACGAGCTGGAACAACCACTTTCAGAACAACATCTTCAACTTATCCCAGCCGGTAACCTACGACTATTTCTTCTGGCTGAATCAGCCTTGGACGTTGGCTACCTGGAATAATTACGCCAGCATTCATTGAGACGGTCGGGACGAACCGATTCCGCCGCCTCCTGGCAGCCCCCTCGGAGAGGAGGGGGCTTACGCCGGATTTCGTTTCCACGTATTCTCGCTATGTATACTTCTTGATGTTGATCATCTCTAGTGCGACATGCCACAAGAACCTGGAACCGCCGATCAAATAGCGACGCCATAGCCGCCGTGGTTCCGTTGCAAGCCGGAAGGACCATTCCAATCCGTGCTCGCGCATCCAGCGCGGCGCTTGGCTTGTTCTCCCGGTGAGAAAGTCGAACGCCGCACCCACGCCGATCATGACGGGAACATCGAGGAGGCCGCGATATTCCGCCATCCAGGTTTCCTGTTTTGGGGTGCTCAGGCCGACCCAAAGGACGTCGGGCCGGGCATTTCTGACGAGATCTTGAAGCCGGCATTTTTCACCGGCATTCAGCGGTCGGAAAGGAGGAGAGTAAGCGCCTCCGACCCGGATGCCGCAGCGCCGTTGGAGGATCTCGCCCAGCTTCTCCGCTACTCCGGGCGCGCCCCCGTAAAAGAAGTGCGAATAGCGGCCGCCCGTGGCTCGGCAAAACGCCTCCAGGAGCTCCGGACCGTAAACTCTGCGCTGAAGGTTGAAGCCATAGCGCCTCCCGATCCAGACCAAGGGCATTCCGTCTGCCACCACCAGGCTCGCTTGGTTGAGAATGGCGTTGAACGTCCTGTTTTGTTGAGCCTCTACAACCCCGTGCATTCCCGTAACCGCAATATAATTCCCCGTACGGCGCTCCTCCACCCAGGTGGTAATGCAGGAAATGACATCCGGGATTTGCACCGCATCGACACGTACGCCCAACACCCTGAAAGAATTGACGATCGAAGATTGACGATTGTCGATCGACGATCGTCGATTGCAGAAGGCGGAGTCCATAGCCATGCCCCTTTAATCCCTGATTCCGAGGTGGGAGGGCGTCTCTAATGACATTTGAAGACTGTCTTGTTGCCGCTGGCGGGTTGCCGACTGGCGATCGGAGAAGGGATAGTTCGGAATCGTCAATCGAGCATTGTCCATCGACAATCCCAAGGCCTGCCGGTAGATTCCCATCAAGGCGAGGTAGTTCTGCTCGCCGGTGTACTTTTGTTTGTAGTCCCGGCGTGCCGCGATGCCCATGGCTCGAATTTGCTGCGGATTACTCCAGGCCCACTCCAGGGTACGGGCCAGCTCATCAGGCTTGCCGGGTGTAAAGTGCAGCCCGGTGGCATGGTCGTTGACAATTTCCTGCATCGCTCCCAGACGCGAGCAGACCACCGGGGTTCCGCAGGAAAACGCCTCGACCACGGTCATAGGAAAGTTTTCGTAGCATTCGCTCGGCAAGACCAGCAGGCGGGCACTGCGGATTCTGGAACGCGTCTCATCGGAACTAAGGCGGCCCTTGAAAACCACATTCGATGTGCTGCACTCGAAAACCATCCTTTCCAGTTCACGCCGCAAGGGGCCATCGCCAATGATCTCCAAGGGAATGGCAGTGCGAAGTCGACGCCATGCGTGCAGAAGAGTTTTCACTCCCTTTTCGGGGGAGAGCCGGCCCACGTAGACTGCGTAATCTCCGAATTCCTCCTTCGGCCCGGGATCAGGGGCAACAAAGTTCGGCTTAACGTGGATCTTCTTCCTGGGCAACCCGGCTCCGACGAACTTTCGCTTTGAGAATTCTGTCAGCGCGATATAGGCCGTCACTCCATCCAACCAGGTTCGAGCCGCTCGATGCACGGTCAGCATGAGAGCAGTAGCAGCGGTGGCAGCAAACGAACCCCGGTAGCACGCATGGCGCACGCCTTGCCAAAGACCGGATTCCAGACAATCCTCGCAGACTTTGCCGTCACGGAAGAGGTTTGCCGCCGGACACACCAAGCGGAAGTTGTGAAGTGTCTGAACCACCGGCACACGCTCTTCCCGGCATGCTGCATAGGCGGACGGCGAAATCCGGACAAAGGTGTTGTGCACATGTGCTAATTGCGGCCTTTCTTTGCGGACCAATTCCCGGATTTCGTGGTAGGCGCCGCGTGCCCATATTGTTTTTGCCGGCATGACGAGTCGTTCAAAAATGGAGTGATCGAGCAGTTCACTGTTGTTCCGCTCGTAGGTCACAACCTGATGGCCGTGACTTTCGAGGAGCTCTCGCTCCTGCTCATAGACCACATCTTCACCGCCCCTTTGCTGGTAGCGGTTATGGATCAGGAGGATTTTCATAATGTCCTACCTTTGACCCCGCGCCGCGGGGCCAGCACAAGCGATTCCGACCCCACTCTCTGGGTTCAGCGCCACAGGGCGTCCTGCGTGTCCACCTTGGGGCCGGCGCTGGGAGACAGCACGCTTTCGATGGGTTGAACTTTCACCAACCTGACCAACTCACTGTTGGGTAAATACAGCACTCCCGGCCGATTCGATATGTAGTCGAGCACGACCCTGAGGTCATCCCACAATCTAAAGTCATTGATCTCCCAAGAGTGGCCGTAGAGATGCCACACGCCACCGTTGGCCAGGACTGTGTCAAACAGGTGTGTCGCCAGCCCGACCCAATCGCGAGCAGAGAAGAGGCCGGCAAGATGGCTCCAGGAGCGCCGGAAATCGCCCGAGGTCAGGAAGTTTTTGAGGTAGTTGAGGCGGGAATGGGGAAAAGCCTGTATGGAGGTGGGCATGCGGAACGGATCGAAGACCAACTCGCGCCCTAGCATCGTGGTGGTGCGGGCGCCAACGAATCCCGCCTGCCTTACGGAGGCAATCACCTTGCTGTTGTGGCGGCCATTCGGATAAGCAAACACCGATACTTCCTTGCTCAAATCGTCTTCCAGGCGTTTCTTGCAGGTCACGACTTCTAGGTCCAGTTGGGAGGCATCACATTGTGGAAGATTCGGATGCGACACACCATGCGCCCCGATTTCGAATCCTTGAGCGTCGAGAGAGAGCATTCCGGCGCGGTCCATTCGCGCATAGGGGTGATGACCCTTGATCGGAATGTAGAAGGTTCCGGCCATCCTGCGGTCGGCGAGCATGCGGGCGACTGCGAGGTCGTGAGGATCACCGTCATCCCAGCTCGTCGTCACGATGACGGGCTGGGGCGCCGCGATGGGAAGAGCGTCAGGGCCTTGGAGTGTGGGTTTTGCTCCGTTGCCGTTGACGACCAGGGCTGGTCCAGTATTCATATCTGTCTCTTGACGACTTGTAGCAGGCGTATCGCCCGCCTTGGAGGTGTGAATGATCACGGTGTGGGGACGACCCTCGTGACCGCGCTGGGAAAGTGTCCGCCGGGTCGTGGGTTCCCCCAATGGCGGGACGCCTGCGCCGCCTCAGCGCCGGTTGAGGGCCAAAGTCCAGTCTTGGTAAGACAATGCCGAGCCGCCCCAGGCAAAAAACTTGGCTCGCGAGTCGGCAAGATGAAACTGGTTATTGGCAAAACGGTTGTTCCATGACTCGAACACAGCGTCGCCGAATGCGGCGCTCTTCACGATTCCCGCCGCAATCCCCTGGTTCTGGGTGATCGTGTTGTCATGGACGTAGAAGCCGTGGAGAAGGTAGGGCGTCCCGCGCCGGCTTGGTTCACGATGAGGCTGGGTTCCGATGATCCCGTTCATACAATCCCTGACGGTGTTGCCGTAGACTTCAACGTTGGAAGACGCCGCCACAATGATCCCAGCTCCGTACCAAGGCTCAGTCTTCCCGGAGGCACTGAATCCATCGTCTTCAATCAGATTGTTCCGGATAACGGCTTGATAGCTGATTTCGTGCAGGATGCCGGCTTCCTGGTTGGATTTCGTGTGGTTGTGCTCGTAAAAAGTGTTTTCATTCTCGAGGTCTGTCCATAGCCCGGGTCCCTTATTGTCGTGCGCGTAGTTATTGCGGACCACCAGATTCTTGGTGAAGGCGAACTTGCTGCCGCCGGCTTCCCAGCCATAGTCGTAACCGGCGTAATTGTTGAAGGCGATCTCGTTTCCATCTACGATGCCGTTGATTCCGCCTCCACCGATGCCGAGCTGGCCGTTTTGGAGAAGCTTGTTGCGAAACACTTGCATCCCATCGCCCAACCGGATTCCCATTCCGTGATTAAGGCGAATCAGATTGTTCTCGATCACCCAGGTGTTCCCCGCCCTGCCGTCAACCGCGCCATCCTGCGCCAGGCAGGCAAACTTCTCAATGGTCAGTCCTGCGATCTTCACATTCTGGGCAGGGCCCCAAAAAGCGCGCAGAGCCACGCTCAATTCCACACGGTGTCCCTCGGGATTGTCGGCAAGGTACAGCGTGTGCGCCGAATAGTCCAGATACCATTTCCCCGGACCGACTTCCTCGAGGCTTGCAACGCGCTCGAGTGGCGAGTCGTCTACGAAAAGGTCTTCGGGGTATTGACAGGCAGGGTGCTTTTCATCGCATTTTCCCGGATACGACTCGCGACGCGCGGCCTGCGTGTGCGCCACCCACATTGGGCCGGACCGCGAGAATCCGGTAAGGGGCTGCGCGCCGTCCAGAATCGCCCCCGATTCGCCCACGAAGGAATCTCCGTCCTTGGGATGAATGGAGTTGACGGTGTGGACACCAGTTTTGATCAAGAATGTCGTCCCGAGCGGCTGCCGGTCGACGACGGCGCTGAGGTTGTCGCCAGGCTTCACCTCCACACTTCGACCGTCGCCTGACGCTGACCAACCCACTCCGAGGCTAGCAGGCCGGAGGCAGGCCAGTGCAAGCGCGCCAAGGCAGGCCATCAACGAGTGGCGTGGTGCGCCCCTGCGGAAGCGGAGAAGATTTGCTGGCTTTTTCATAGGAGTCAACATCGTCTCTTGGTTTTCAAACTTCCCTTCTGGCGAATTAGATCAACGGCCCATTCCGTTATGTAGCGCCGACCTTTAGGTCGGCAAGTGCTGACCTAAAGGTCAGCGCTGCAGGTAAACGCAACTTCCGAACGCGACACTAGTTGGGGATCTTCAGTATGTTTTCGGGATGGATCCTGCCCTGTAGCAAATCACGATAGGCCATCAAATTGCCCGCGAGGCGTTTTCTGTAATTGACCCCGTGGGATCCATTCGGAGAGAGCGCGCGCAGGAGGTTCGCGAGCGTCGTTTTTGCCCAATACCTTACGATCACTTCCGGCAGGCTTGAGAGCACCTGCTTTTGCCACAAGTACCAGGGATTGGCGATCTTGGTATACCCGTACCTGAGATCCGAGGTTCTTCCGGAGCGGGCTGCGAGGTGCGCAACCAAGGCACCTCGATGGCGCACGATTCTCCCATGCTTTTTCAACCGAAGACTGAAGTCGAGATCCTCCAGCCATCCGTACAGCGGCAGCCGCTCGTCAAATCTCTCCACTTCCAAAATATCGCTCCGCACAAACATGTTGCATCCATACACATCCTTGAACGGCACGGTGTCGCGGCTGCCCGTATACTCACGGATCGCTTCGACGGCAGCCCGCCGTTCGATCGCCACCCCAGACGGCGCCCCATCCGCCGCGACGCCTCCTGAGGCACCCACAATCGTAGGGTCGGCAGCGAAAAGTCTTTCCATCCGGTCGACGTAGTCGGTAGCAAGCTCCACATCGTCATCCAGGAACAGCGTGTAGCGCGTGCGCACAAAGTGAATTGCAGCGTTGCGTTGGATGGAGGATCCTGGCGCGCCGAGGATGCGGCGTACGCGCGGCAGTGCCTCGGTTTCAGGAAGTGCGGAATTCTCCTCACTGAGCGAAAGTATGATTGACGCCGGTTGGACGGTTTGTTTCAGAAGCCCCAAAACAGTCTCGTGCAAAACTGCCGACCTGCCGACCGAACAAATAATTACCGTCGTGTCCATGGCGCCGATTAGCGAAATACAAGTTCCAACTGGGGATCTGGCTTATCGACCACCCGGCTTCGAAGCACGGGCGCGGCGACTCGAGCGACCGCCTGTCTTTTGCGCCGTAGATACTCGGCGTAACCCAGGATAGCCAAAAAAGGCAGCGGAGGGTGCCAGGTAAACATGTTATTGAAAACGGAGCGAAGGGTAAGCATAGCCAGGATGACTAAAGCCTCGACGGCAAGTTGCCGCTCTTCCGGGTTCCACGGGTGCCGTGCGTAGCGGAGAATGAGCCACCAAGTAGCTGCCAGGGCAACCAGGAGAGGAATCATCCCCCAGATGCTGGTTCCAACCAGAACTTCCAGATAGTCGCTATGCATGGTGGAGGTGAGGCCGAGTCCCAACTTCGCCAGCACCCCGAAGCGGCCCCCGGCATAGGCCCCGAATCCTGTGACGGGCCGCTCCAGATACGTTTGCCAGGCGAAAGCCCACCATTGAGAGCGACTGCTGAGCGTGGCGATCTGCGCCTCGGTTTGGCCTCGCTCAAGGAACGACCAGATAACTCCACCCATGGTGAAGAGCGCCACGGCGGGCGTCACAACGAATGTCAGTACCGCCCCAAGCCTTCCCCCTTTTTTCGAAAACAGCAAAATGACGAATCCTCCAAACATCACGCCTATGATCGCACTTCGTGTTTGCGCCAAAACCAGGGTCACCGTGCTTCCCGCCAACAGGACGATATACCAGGCAGTGTGAGAACGGCGCCCTGTGGACGGAAATAGCCTGGCGAGGCTGATCAGGGCGATGAGGGCCGAAAAGGTCCCCACATCGTTGGAGCTAATCGCTGGCACTTCACCTTCCAGACGGATTCCCAAGGCTGCCCCGCTTTGGAGGATTTGGCCGTGCAAGGCTTCTTGCGGAAACAAAAGGGCATCTTTCCAGACGCTGAGCAAGAGCACCCCATAAAGCGTCCACGTCCAGTTGAAAAGACTGCGGATATCCTCTGTCGAGTCGACGCTTTCGAGAATCGCCGCCACGAGCGCGATGTCGATCAGGTATTCCCAGGATTTGTATAAGGTCCAGGGCGGGAAAACCGACCAGACGGTGGATGCCAGACAAACCAAGCCATATATGGTCAGAGCCCCGACTACTCCCCGAAGCATCGAACCCGGCCAGTGGGTCCGGCGCAACGTGAGCCGCACCAGGAGAACGAAAGCCACCACCATATCGATCGCGATTCGAAACACAGCCCAGGCATCCAGAGGCTCGGAAGCGATCTCACTTGCTCCGCGAATTCGAAAGGTTAGTGCGCCGAGTAGCAACATTGCCCAGAGCCAATGCCACCACCTCAAGGAAGAAAACATGGTGCGCGCTTGGCTGAGCCCCTGTTGAACAGCAAGGCCCAAGACAAAAAGCAGGGGGACTCCCAGGAAAGCCCCTGCGATTATGACGATGCTCGAGTGATTCAGCTGCGAGGAAAACTGGACCAACTCCGAAAATGCCAGGCAGCCGAGAAGCGCCATGGGCAAGACAATCCACCAGTGGATCCTTCCCCAATGCGATGGGCTCGTCCCGAGTTTTTCTTCCGCTGATTGCATGTCCTTAAGGCTCCAGACGGGGTGCTCTACTTAATCTTCACAGTGGAACGGGCGCAGCCTACTCGCTGCGGAATGCTCCCTGGAGTCCCTCGCTGGAGACATAGGGGCAATCCAATTGCCCGCATCCGGTGGCGACTTGAGCCAGGACCTGGGCGGCAAGACGCGCCGTATAGGGACCAATGCTTTCCTTCGCCTTTTCACCGAGTCGCTGGGCAAGTCCGGGCACTCGCAGGAGAAGCTCCATTCGGTCTGCCAACTCCCCTGGATTGTGCGGGTCAATCACAAACCCGTTCTCGCCGTCCCGGATCATTTCTTTCGAGCCCGCATACTTGGAACACAACACTGGCCTCCCAAGGCACAAAGCCTCCAAGACCACCATTCCCCAGGTATCCTCGAGAGACGGAAACACGACAGCATCACAGGCTTCGTAACATCCGCCGAGCTGTTCGTAACTGACCGGTCCCATCCATCGAACGATCTTGTCCAACGGAGTACCGGCGATCTGCCTTTGCAAGGTCTCAGCCATCTCGCCGGTCCCAACAATATGGATGCTGAAATCCTGGACGTCTCGGCTTTGGAGAAGCCTCGCGGCCTCGAACAAGCGATGAATCCCCTTGCGCTCGATGAGTTGGCCGACAGCAAGAAATGCGAACGAAGCGCCGAGCCGGTCTACGCGGAGGTTGCCGTTGCTGGGCTTCAGGGCGGGGGCCTCTGCCACCTCGATGGGATGATGCACAATACGGTCGCTGGGCATCCCTAAGACATCCTGGAGGTACTGCGCGCCGGCACGGGTGTTGCTGATGGCCGCGTCGAATTCCTTGGCCATGATTCGTCGCACAGCCAAACGCAAAGGAGAGTTCAATCCTGCAATAGAAGGTGAGATGCCCTCCCAGATCAGCACGACGCGGCATTTTGTGATTCTCTTGAACAACAACGTGAAGGCGGACCACAGATTGAGCCCGCTGGTGAGGACAACCCTGGGACGGAGTCGGCCTAACTTCCAAAGGATGGTAGGGAGGGCCAGAGTGAAACCCTTCGGATAACCTGGACCGCCTTTCCCGAACGTGATGAATCGAACGCCCCGCACCGGGCGAACCTCGAACGTTCCGCGGTATTTTGGAAGGCTGCCCGGCCACAAGCCTGCGAGAATAATTGTGTTCGGCATAAGGGCAGTGAACTCCTTGAATACAGGCTGCCAGTAATAGGCCCCGGCGACGTTGGGCATGAGCCAGACGACGCGCTCATCGCCGCGGGGGATCCCTGAAGGCTGTTTAGGTCTGAGACTTGCAGCTTGCGAGCGTTTGCGGTAACGGTAGCTAATCACCCCCCAAAAGGCAATCGCCGAAATCAGCAGGCCCACCAATCCACCCGCCAGACCCCAATAATGAGTGAACACTACGCCGGTCAGCACAGTTAGAGCGCCCGATACACTGTAGGCAAGAAAGACCTCGGAGGGGGCCTGCATAACTTGCACGGCCACCTCGCTTCCCATGGCGGCCGCGGTAAATACCAGAGGGGCTGTTGACAACACGAGGAGTGACGAATAGTCGTTATAGCGCCCGGCATAAAGGAAGCTCATAACTTTGCTCCCGAGCAACCAGATAGCGGCCAGATATACCAGAGCCGCGCCGCCAAATAACCAGGCGAGCTGCCGGGTCCGGCGGCGAAGCCCCGCAATTCCCTCCTTCGCAAAACGCGCGGAAGCCCAAGGAAGAACGAGGAGGTTAAGAGCCACCAAGGCTTGAGTACAAGGCGCGGCGAAGTTACGCAGGGCCCGGAAAGCCGCCAAGTCCCCCATCGGGAGCAATGCCGCGACGATGATGTAGTAGGCATTTCCAGAAAGCCAGTTGGCAGCGGTCCCCCCGACAACCCATCGGCCGTAACGCCAATGCTGGCGTACGATCGCGGAATGCGAGGGCGCGGGCTGAGAGTTAGTCCTTTTCGGCAGAAACACCAGCATCGTCAGAATAGCCGGGAAGGTAGCAAGTGACGGGATCAGGAATCCGGTGAAGGGCGAGAGCCAACCCTGCTTATTGAAGACCAGCAGCAACAGAATTAGAGCCAAGCAATAGGTTGCGGAACTCGCGGCGGCGAGCCCGGGGGACAGCCGGAGGTAGGCGGCGCGTCGGCAAAGCCATTGGAAGAGGATCAATGGGACCGCGACCGAGACTCCCCACAGGGCGGACGTCACGGGTTGGCCGGCGGCGAAAAAGCGCAAGAAAGGGATGGCAGCGACCGTGAGCATCGACAGCAAGAAAGCGAGCACAAAATGCAGGCCGAGCAGCTTCTTAATGTATCCAGTAAGACAATCCGAGTAAGATTCGGGTCCCAACACGCTCATCGGTTCCAGGAAGAAAGCATTGTGAAGCCCTGAAAGGAAGAGAAAGATCGAGAACCCCAAGGCGAAGGCCCCATATTGGTTAGGGCTCAGCCAGCGCGCCAGCAGGACGGCCAAAAGGAAATTCGCGCCGGAGAGCAGGCCCTGGTCGATGATCGCCAGGGCTCCCTTTCCAACCCACGCCAGCATCCTAGAGCCAATTATTGGCCCGGACAGCTTCGCTGCTTCGAAAACGCCATCGGCAAGGATTTCGTCAGGCATTTGCTTGATCAGGTTTCAATTTTCAGGTTTTTGTTCCGGGTGTTGGGACGCGGAAAAGGATTCGCTTCAAACCGAAGCTCCTAAAAGCCCGCGCCTCGCAAGATGCGCGCGATCATGAAGCGTTGGAAGAGCCCCTTGTATAGAGTGGCTTTGAGCAAACCCTTCCACCCACGCCGCTCTCGCAACGTCGATATCCGGGGGAAGCTGTAATAAAAGAGCCGAGCCGTCGCCAACGCGTTGACACACAGGAAGAGATCTTCGGCAATCGCGCCGTAGCCTGCCCAGAAGGCGCGCTCGCAAATTTGGACCGTGTCTTGTGACGTGAAGGGATAAAGCAGAGGCTTTCGAAGCTCAAAGATCATCGTGCACAAGTCGTGGAGGATGGCCTTGCGAGCCGACAGCTCAAAATCCACTACCCACAAGTGCTGACAGTTGGAGTCCCAGATCAGGTTCGGTAACGAGAAATCTCCGTGATTGAGCGCCACGGGCGTATGGAAGGAGGTGCGAGGACCGAGGTTGCGCGCCGGAAGTTCGACCGCCTTCAACGCCCACTCACCATAACAGGTCCCTTCCAATGCTTTCTTCCGGATCAGGGCTCGCAAGGATTCCGCGACTTCCACGAGTTCTATTGTTTCGCACCCTTGTGACGACGAATCGTGGACGCCCCTTAGCCATTCCCCGGCTCGGTAAAGCGCTGTCACTATCGACCTCAGTTTTTGGCCCGTCGGGTATGCCCAATTCACAAAGTGGTCCAGCCGGGCACCGTGCACCTCCTCGAAAACCATGGTCCGGTCGTCCAATGAGCACCCCAGCGGACTAGGTATACATTCGCCTCCTACCAGGGAGCGCACTTCGCCAGCCATGCACCATTCCGCAGCAATCTGTTCCTCCACGGGCCTTTCCCGCTTCTCCGGATTCGTTAATTCTTCCGACGGGGTGGCAAAGCGAGGCGGGACGGGATATGGATCCGCCAGAAGTATTTTTGCAAAGAACCGTACCCCGCCGGTCTTCCCCGTGCACCGGAGCACCCAACCGGAGTGGCCGATCTGGTGGGTCTCGATTGTGACATGCCCGGCCGAAGTATTCAGGGCGGAAGCTACTCGACTCCGAACATCGTCCAAGCTGCCGGGACGGGCAGGCATTGCATTTCTCCGGCGGACGGCCGTGGGTGAAATGATCGGATCCTCCATGTTGTATTCGATGGATTTCAATCTCATCCTCGCGTAGTGAGCGTGGCTTCTTCCTGCACCGCGAGAGCGCGGGCGGGGACCTCCTCGGAACACTTTGCTCGCTTCGACTCACGCCGCACCATTATGACCGCTCCAATCAAGGCTGCGGCCCCCGAGAGCGTCCACCCAAAAAGCGCCCCTCGCAATCCGAACCAGCGTGTGCAGGGGACTCCAACTGCGATTGCGGCGAAGCAGGCCGACGAATAGGCGACGAAAGCCTTCGCTGGAGAGTGCATGGCTTTCAGCACCAGGGTCTGAGCGGTCCCGGAAATCCTCAGAGTCGATCCCAGCGCAACCCAGGGGAGCAGGTTAATGACTTGCATATATCTACCACCGTAAAGGTGGTGTACGATCGGACCTCGCAACAGAAGCAACACCGCCCAATAAAGGCAGGTTCCTCCCAAGTAGAGAAAAGTCAAACGCCAGACGAAGCGGCCGGCAACGATTCCATCTTGGTGGTGAGCACGAGAGGCAAGGGGCAAGCTCAATAGGGAGATGGCTACGAACGCCTGGCCGATCGGCGAACCGAGATTCATGAGTGCCTTGAACTTTCCAGCCTCGGCCAGCGCGAAGAAACTTCCCAGAAGCAAGTAATATATCGCCTGAGAACACCAGATCACCACCGAGTTGGCGACCGCCCAGCGACCGTACGTCCAATGCCTGCGAACAATATCCATGAGGGGAAAACCCGCTGCGGTCTGCACGAGCCCGGCCCTGAGCCAGCGGAGCATCAGCGGCCCCGTAGCTATTGCGCCAGTCGCCAGGAGGAGAAACGCCGAGAAGGGCGATAGAGATCTGAACTTGTAGAGGAGCGCCAAGCCAGCCAGGAGCAGAGCGGAATAGATGCACGCCCCGAGCACGGCTTTCTGCGGTAAGAACACGATGTAAAACCCGCGACGGGCTAACCAGAAGAGCAGCAGGCAAGGCGTGGCCACACCGATTCCCATCAGGGCAGCAGGGAGAAAACTGGAGGGCCTCGCCGCGTGCAAGGCTGCCGCCGACGCGAAAAGCACCGCCATTGTCGAGAGCGAAAGCACGCAGTGAATGCGAAGAAGTCCGCCCAGATAACTGATGAGATTACCGCTGTATACCGAGGGGCCGAACACGCTCATCGGCTCAAGGATGATCGAGCCATACAGGGCGGCGAGGAAAAGGAATATCTCGAAAGCCAACGCGTACGATCCATACTGCTGCGGGGCCAGCCAGCGCGCCAGCAGAATGGCGACGAGGAAATTAGATCCTGAAATCAGCCCTTGATCGAGGATCGCAATAATCCCTCTGCTTGACCATTTTCGCAGGCTCAGCTTCAGCTCCTCAATTTTCATAAGCAATGGATTCATGTTGAGTCGGGATTACACGCCCCAGTTGAATCCTTTCACAGCTTCTGAACTCTGAGCTCAGGCGCAGCGTCAGACCCCCGCTTCAATTTGGGCGCAGGCGAATGGAGTTTGCGATATGCGCGCTTCAGGAATTCCGGGATGCGATTGAAGAGCATGAAGAAGAAGGGAAAGGGATCACGCCATGAGAGAAAGGCAGCCTCGTCGATCCCCGATAAGGACCTGAACCACTCCTTGATCGTCAGGCTGCCCTCGCGCCAGTAACGGTAGGTGGAGACCAGGTCAAGATCCTCAACTATCCATTTCCTGCCCTCGGAGGCCGTGCTGGGAACTACTTTTTGTCCTGACAGGTCCATATAGAGGGCGCGTACTACATCGATGCCGTTCACGCCCACGAAAAGCCGGAACGTCGCTCCGATCCGGGGGTTCACGTCGAGAACTTTGTAAAGCCCGTCGCGAGCGTCGTAGCGAAATCCGATGTCCACAATCCCGCGATAGCCGATGGCCTTCATGAAGCGCCGAGTGACTTGTTCTACCTCTGGATTAGGTAGGCAAATCCCGAGACTGGTGGAGCCGGTATGGACCGGGCATTGCCTGATTTTCTTGCCGGTAAAGCCTACCAGGCACTCGGACGCGGCGTCAAAGTACCCGTTGAACATCCAGATTGTGTCGTCGCCTCCGGGGATGTACTCCTGGAGCATCAGGTTGGGGCGGTCCGGGTCTTCCGAGCGGTCGTAGGTTTGCAGCAGTTCCGCGGATGAACTCGCGACGAACATTTTCTTTCCCGTTCGCTCCCACAACCGTTGCCCGTCAATGCCCTTCAACATGATTGGAAACGTTGCTGTGGCCAAGAAATCAACAACCTCCGCCCGACAAGCCGGGAACGCGCATATAGGAGTAGGGATGCGGTGGCGGATCGCGAGTTCGTGCATTCCCCGCTTGCTGGCGAGTGCATCGACCAAGCCTGGTGGTTGCTCGGGAAAAACGAACGAGTCGCGGAGCGTCGCACTCCAGCGGGCGACGAAGCGCGCCGTCCGGTCTGTGGTAGGAATCAGAATTGGAGGGCGTCCGATCTTGCGCCGCACTTCCGATAGATAAGCCAAGGACTGCCCGTCCGGAGCGTGCTCAATGTCCCAAATAAACCGGCCGCGACAATAGCGAGAGAAATTCGCCGGCGCGATGAAGCTGGGATCCAGATTATAGACGTCGACCCCAAGCAGTCCCAGGCTCCTCATAATGTTCAAGCCGCCATGGCTATCGGACTTTAGGATCAATACGGGTGTGGGGTTGTCGCTAAGGCGGATCATTGATGATTTGTGATTTGCAGGTTTTTGGATTTGAGATTTGGAATTATAGACCTTGCGACGGCGCTATCCACCAGTTGTCGCATCTCGCAATATGTTCGGTCGCCCACTAGCGGCCCACCGAGATAGCCTGTTACAGGTCGATCCTCCGTTGCCGAGACGATTTGCACTTCGTAGGCCGCCCGTGGTTCAGATGATTGGCGTCCGCGAAGACTTCGGCAGGTCCAAACACGTCGAGCGTCCGGACGGGAGGAACGGCAACATATGCGACCCGGCGCCGGGGAGGTGCCGCAACACTTCCGCGACCAGTCACCGACCGCTCCTCATGTTCAGGATGAAACTTCATCGCCATAGCTTTGGCAGGCTACAACGCTTTGTTTCAACAACGACATCATGCCTTTGGCTGAAGATCGAGTCCAACGAACGCCACCGGTGATATTTACGCAGCATGAATGGGCGCTGGTGGTACGACGATTTCAACAAGTCCAGTAGACACATCATAAACGAGGCCAGAGACAAGCCATTTGCCGAGCAATGCGGGAATCGCGCGGAGCGAAGCAGCGTCGACGGCGACCGCCGCGCGGGGATGTGCGACCGCTTTTGTCTTGAGTCCCGCTTCCTGTATTTGAAAATAGTGCGTCAGCCTGGCGGGGTCTCCCGCAAGGCGAGTGATGCCGCAATCAGTGTGCTGCAGTACGACGATGTGAAACTCCCCGCCGCCTCCAGGAATCTCTCGGGCGACCTCGTTGATTCGTCCGAGTAGACCCAACTGCTCCAACAACCCTGGGATGATTCGACCGCCGATGTTACGCATTACAACGGCCTCGCCCGGTTTAATTCCTAGTACATGAGCCGGGTCGACACGCATATCAGCACAGCCTATGATGACCGCCCTTACGTTTGGCAGTGCCCTCGGAAGCGAAGGCCCAAGTGTGCCCACGGCGGACTGCTGAGCGGCAAAATCTCTGTTGCGTTGTAACATGTGGTCGAAGTAATTCATGTTGATTCTCCCTGAGAAATGTTGCGCATAATCGAGAGCCGCAAGATTCGAATCGCAAATTCGAATTATCCGCCTTCGCGCGCTCCAGAAACTATCCCGGAATAGGCAAACTTTTCTTCCGTGGGCGTGAATCCCACCACTTCGTCACCCTGAAGAGTGAACGCCCAATCAAGGTCCGCAATGTGTGTGAGGGTGAACATCAGGTCCAGCCCTTGGCCGCTTCGCATCAGGTAGTCGGCGCTCGGTCCGGACAGGATACTGTCCGTAGTCGCCGCGCCCCAGCGCTCGACCATTTCCTTTGTACCCCGGTTTTCGGCGACATAACCCGATTCGAGAAGCTGTCGCGCCATCCACGCGCAGCACATCTGGTCCTCCTCGCGGCGTTCGCCGCGGCTGCCTGCGCCGATCAGGGCTATGTGAGAATGCCGGCCCACGAGGTACTTGGACAGGAAATCAAAGTTTCGAAAACAAGCGATGTAAGCTGCCTTGTTCGCGCGAGCCAAATGAATGAGCTTCGTGCCCGAGGATGAAAGCAGGACCAAAGGCCGAGAAATGTCGGTTCGCGAAGCCAATTCCGCCGGGCTGTTGTTCATTTCAAACCCGCGTGGTATGACGCCGCCAAGTTCTCCCGCCAACAACGGGTTGCACAGGCGTGCGGCAACGCGCCGCGCCGCCTCCAACGAGGGTACGGGGAGGCACCGGCGACCCATCGACACAGCCGTAGCGATGGTGGTGCTCGCACGGATGACGTCAACGGCGACCACCGCATATCCGCGGTTGTAACGCAGTACGCTTTCTGGAAAGAAATCGATAACGACTTTTCTTGTCATACGGTGATCCCTGGGGTGTGAAGGACTGTAGTGAAAGCGTCGACAGACCGCCTGGGCTTCAATCGCTCGTTGGCGAAAGCGTCCGAATGAATACCCCGGCGGAATATTTCGACCCGCAAAACCTCTTCCAGCCGCACGTTGCATAAGTGCACTTCAGGGCCGAAATGGTCCAGCAGAGCGAATTGACTTGGCTTGTTGGGAGCTTCGAACATGACCGTGCCTAAACCAAATGCTTCAGCAAACAGATCGGCGTAGGCGGGATTGAACACACCCTGGCCGTCAAAGAGCCCCACGCCCTGCGCACTCTCGCGGGCTTCGACCACCAGTTGGAGCGCTCCCGCATCCAACCATCGCCGGCCCTGGAGAATCAAAGCCTCGACACCTTGGGCGCTAAACGGGCCGTCGTGTTTCTTACCCAGCTCGAACTGAACGTCGAGGCCTCTTTCAGAGGCCATCGCAATCACTTGGAAAGGCTCCAGAGGCAAATCCGTGAAGCCTTCGCCGCATTCAATCCTTGTGACTCCCAAATCGGCGCAGAGATCGAGGTAGGCCGGCAAGCCCCCTTGCGCCACGGCAATTTCGAACGGTCCGCCTCCCGTCACCACCGGCACCCCGCATCGTTGGGCGGCATCGATCTTCTGCCGCGTGGCGCTTTCGTTCGCGATCATCCAGCAGCTCATTGAGATTTTGAGGATCGAAAACAAATGAGAGCTCTGTTCAAGATGGCTCTCGAGCGTGAGGGGGTCGTAGCCTGGATCAAAAGGGCTCGTCAGGGCCGGTAAGTCGCGTACTCCGATTCTCTTCAAATAGTCTCTCGTATGCATTTTTCCGCTCATAAAGCCTCCTGATTTCTCTCCTCCGTCGACGAAAACCCTACGCCGCGCCTGCTCCTTTCAATACGGCGGGAATGGTGCCGGCGAGGATTTTGAGGTCAAGCCACAGAGACCATTCATCGATGTACTGCATATCAAGCTCCATCCATTTGTCGAACCCGATGGAGCTTCTTCCCGAGATCTGCCACAGACAGGTCAGTCCGGGCCGGACGCTGAATCGCCGTCGATGCCAGTCCTGGTCAAACCCTTCGTAATCCCTCACCGGCAGCGGCCGGGGACCCACCAGGCTCATCTGGCCCTTTAAAACGTTAAGTAGTTGCGGAAGTTCATCGATACTGCCTTTTCGCAAAGCCCTCCCCACCAGCGTCACACGAGGGTCGCACTTAATCTTGAAGACGGGCCCCTCGACTTCGTTCAGGTGCTCCAACTCAGCTTGCTTCTGGTCTGCGCCTGCCACCATGGTGCGGAACTTGAAGATGCGAAAGCGGCGCTTGTTCAGCCCCAGCCTTTCCTGGGTGAAGAGGACAGGGCCCGGGGAGGTCAGCTTGATGAGGACCGCGACAGCCAGGAGCACGGGCGCCAGCAGGACGAGCAGCAGCGAGGCAATCGCCACGTCCAGTAGGCGCTTGAACACAACCGGCCAGCCATCGATAGGCCCCGTCGAGAGCGTAATCAAGGAATCCCCGCCGAAATCCTCGGCTCGCGGCTTCGCAAGCTTCAGGTTGAAAATTCCGGGAAGGAACCGCACAACGATTCCATGCAGCTCGCAGAGCGCCGCGACGGCCAAACACCGCTCGTTGAAGGAGCGCATGGGAAGCCCGATCAACACTTCATCGACGACGCTATTACGGAGGTATTCTGCGAGGCCGTTGAAATCGCATACGAGAGGAAATTGGCTCCGGGGGAAATTGTCGAAGCCGCTCCAGGGTACGTCGACAAAACCAATGACTCTGTACCCGGATTCCGACCTAATCTCAAGCTTGCGAGCAAATTCCACCGCGCGCGGGTTCGTTCCCACAATGAGGACGTGGCGGAGGTTCTGTCCGCGACGTCGAAGGCGCTCGAAAAAGAGCCTCAAGCAGAGGCGGCTCCCGATCGTCATGCCGGTGATAGCCACCCAAAACGCGACGAGGAAGGTAGGAGTCACCATCCTGATGGAAAAGAAGATTGACAGCAGGGTTATGAACGCGGTGCCGAGCGAGGTTGCCTGGAGGATCCTAACGGCTTCATCGCCTCGCGACACAAGCCTCTGAGACTCATAAACCTGCATCGAGACGAACAAGATGTGCCACGCAGCAAGAAATCCGAAAAAGAGGATGAAGTTCTCCACCTTGATGCGCATGGCAAGAAATTCGGCAAAGGAAGCTTCGCCTCCCTGCGAGACCGGAACTGCGGCTAGAACGAAAGCCAAGGTCATCACCAGGAGATCGAAAAGCTTTAGAGCCTTGTATAAAAGTTGACGACGCACAATGCCCATGTTGGAACTCCTTGCCGTTTGGGTAAACCTGGAAGCGAAAAACGAACTCCGGTGACGCTTCGCTGGGCTCGTTTGAAAGTCACTCCGTGCGAACGGGGTGTCCTGCCTGCGCCACATCTGGCGAGACGCCGCACTATAGTGGTTGGCCGGCGCTCTCGGCTTTCATTTCTGCGCCGTATGCAGGGCTTTCGCTGAGCACCCCAGGTTGCGACTTAAAATACGGTATAACCCGATCGATTCCTTCGCGCAGCCCGACCTGGGGCTGCCACTTCAGGGTAGAGAGGGCTCTTGAGATGTCTGGGCGTCGTCGCACGGGATCATCGATCGGAAGGGGCTCGAAGACAATCTGGCTCTGGCTGGCCGCCCGCTCTATAACGGTTTTGGCCAGTGTCAGGAGTGTGATCTCTTCGGGATTTCCCAAATTGACGGGGCCTGTCTGGTCCGAAAGAAGCAGCCTGTACAAGCCCTCGACCAGATCGCTGACGTAACAGAAGCTCCGAGTCTGGGTGCCATTTCCATAGACCGTGACAGGTTCATTTCGCAGCGCCTGGCTAAGAAAGGTTGGCAAGGCGCGTCCATCGTCCGCGCGCATCCGTTCCCCGTAAGTATTGAAGATCCGCACAATTCGAACTTTCACTCCGTGTTCGCGCTGGTAGGCCATGGCCATGGCTTCAGAAAAGCGTTTCGCCTCGTCGTAGACACTTCGCGGGCCGACGGGGTTGACGTGTCCCCAATAGGTCTCGTTCTGAGGACACACGTCAGGGTCCCCATAGACTTCCGAGGTCGAGGCAAGCAGGGCGACGCTGCCGTACTTCTTCGCCATGCCGAGCACATGATAGGTGCCCAGCGAGCCGAGTTTCAGTGTGTGAATCGGGTGCCGCATGTAGGCCTTGGGGCTGGCGGGAGAAGCGAGGTGAAGGATGTAGTCCAACCTTCTCGGCGAAGAGTGCCCGTTCCCGACGAGCCTCGGCGCCGCCCGCGAGAGCAGGTCGTCCAGCCGGATCGGATCGGTAACGTCGCGCAGCACGAATACGAAGCGCGGGTGGTCCCACAAATGTTGAATGTTTTCAATTCGTCCCGTCAGCAGGTTATCGAGGCATAGCACTTCGTGGCCCTCCGCGATTAACCGGTCACAGATATGAGACCCCAGGAAACCGGCGCCGCCGGTGACGATAGTGAGCGGTGGAGCACTCCGCTTGATCATGGTTTCAACCATTGAGATCCGCCTCCATTCCGGTCCAGATTGGAACGGCAGGCCGGGGATGACTCGAAGCAGCCAACTCACGTGCGTAAGGCGTCCCACCCCTGCGGCCCATACCGGCATAGCTGAACCCCGCCCGGCGCGCTTCCTCCGGAGCGAAGAAGTTCCGGCCATCGATCAATGCCGGAACCTGCATCAAGTCGCGCAATCGACCCAAATCCAGATGTCTGTATTCATCCCATTCGGTCAACAGCAATAGCGCTTCAGCTCCACGCGCCACTTCATACGGCGATTCGCAGTAGGTGATCCGTCCTGCTTCCGGCGGAAAAAGCGCTTTGGCGGCAGGCATCGCCCAGGGATCATGCAAGCGTAATTCAGCTCCTTCCCTGTGCAGCGCGTCGATGATTTTGAGGCTGGGGGCCTCGCGAATGTCATCAGTATTCGGTTTAAACGCGAGCCCCAAAATGCCCACCTTCTTGCCGGATACGACCCACACCGAATTTCGAACTTTGTCCAGGAAGATTTCGACGCGCCGGGTGTTAATCCGCTCCACGGCTCGCAGTAGGGAACAATCCACACCCTGCTGCTCGGCAAGATGGGCCAGGGCACGGAGATCCTTGGGAAAACAATACCCGCCGAAGCCAATTCCAGCATTGAGAAAAGCGGGAGAAATCCGAGGGTCCAGCCCCAGGCCCTCCGCCACGCGCGTGACGTCCGCGCCCACCTCGTCGCAGATGTCCGCCACCATGTTGATGAAGGAGATCTTGGTCGACAAGAAAGCGTTGGCAGCGTGTTTGATGAGTTCCGCAGTGGTCACGTCGGTCACTACCATGGGGCGCTGGAGCCCGCGGTAGAGGTCGCGGAGGATAGCGCGGGCTCGCTCCGAGTCGGCGCCAATCACAATTCGGCATGGTTCAAAGAAGTTCTCAATCGCCTGGCCTTCTTGCAGAAACTCGGGATTCGACGCCACGTCGAAGTCAGCCACCAAGGCTTCTGGCCCCGCCGGCCTGCCCTTCCCGTTCCCGTCTTCACCTGCCTCGTTCGCCTTCAGTGCGGAGTAGCGCTGGATGGTGCGCTGGATCCACAAGGCGGTAATCGCTGGCACAGTGCTCTTTTCCACTACCAGTTTGTAACCGTTCAGGTTCCTGCCAATGGTCCGGGCAATCGCCTCAATTTGCGAAAGGTCTGCTGCTCCGTCCTCCCGCTGCGGCGTGCCGACACATATAAACACCACCGTGGCGGCGCGAATCGCCTCAGTCACTTCCGAAGTGGCCTGAAACCTTCCGCAGCCAAGGCTCCTGTTCAGAAGATCGTCGAGGCCCGGCTCAAAGAACGGGACCTTGCCCGCCTTGATCATATCGACTTTTGCGGCGTCTTCATCGGCCCCGATAACTTCCCAACCCAGGCTGCTGAAGCCCACTGCGGTCGGAAGGCCAACGTGGCCAAGGCCCAGAACTGCGATCTTGAAAGCCCCGATTGCCGCGAGGCCGAAGTTGGTTTCATTCATAAACGTTCCTCCTGATGCATAAAGCTCCGCCCTGTGAGTCCCATGTCGGGATCCGCATAATCGAGTTGGTCGGTTGAGCGGCCGCCCTGAACAGCCGCTGGTCCTGCCCCCAGGATTAAAGCCTCTCGTAGATGACCTGGGGAATCGGATACGTTCGTTTATTCAACACCACGCCCAACAAATTGGCGCCCGCGTTTTCGAAACATGTCTTCGCCTTGCACGCTGCGTCTCTCCGCGTCGAGTTCGCGGCTACAACCAGAATGACTCCGTCAGCGGCCTGCACCAACGGCACTGCATCGGCGTAGACGTTGACGGGCGGAGAATCCATCAGCGCGTAGCGGAACTCTTGGCGCAACTCAATAATTCGACTCGCCAACCGGCTGCTACTCATTACGCCCGCCATGGGAGAGGAGTTGCGCCCGCTGGGAAGAAACCACAAGTTGGGCGTGGGGAGCTTCTGAAGGTACTTGCGGATAGGCTTCCCATTCAGTAAGGCTTCACTCAATCCTTCGCGATTCTCGACACCCAAACACAGGTGCAGCGACGGCAAACGCAGGTTCGAATCCACAATGCAGACCGGTTCTTCCACCTGGACCGCTAAGGCTTCCGCGGCACCGACGCAAATGGAGGAGCATCCCGTTCCGGAGCCGGCGCCAGCGAAGACCACCACGCGGCGCGATTCTTTTCCGGGCCGAAAGAAGACCGTCTGGACCAGCTTCATCAATTTCTCACGCGATAGCTCGTGCGCGTCCGGGACAGGGCGCATTTCGTAGGTGCGCCCAACGGGCGATTGCGGAGCAGCCTGTCGCCACCGATCCTCTCTAGAAGCTCTTTGCAGCAATTCGAAGTTTCTACTCAAAGTATTCTCCTTGCGGGAGTGCCGGCGCTTTTCACGGCAATGTCCCTGCGCTTTGAACTTGCGTAATTGGGCTGGATGAGGCGTTCGACGTCTTCACCTGAATTCTCTTTGTCAGCGCCTCGCCTGGGTCAAGATGGAATCTACCCACCAGGGGCTTAATTCCGGCTGGTGGTGTGACTTCGCAGGTATGCCACCCCGCCTGCAGCACCGTCACCACCCGGCTCGCCCCGTAGGGCCGCCCGTCGATGCGCACTTGCATCCCGGGAGGTTCGGTCTCCACAGTGAGAATGCCGGTCTCGTCGCTGGTAAGCTCTGCCACCAGCCACTTGTCTCGATCTCCGTCCACGTGCACGCGTTGAGACCAACCGGAGTATCCTTGCATTGAAACTGATACGATGTAAGTGCCGCCGACCAGCGAAAACATATGAGGCGTAACCCATTTCGGGTCATCTCGGCCATTGATCGTAATCCGCGCCCCCCGCTGGCTGGATTGCACGATGAGTTTGCCACGCTCTCCTTGCGCGCCCAAGTCGTCCAATGAACGAGCCCGGTCCGGACGCAGATTGTTCCGCTTATTCCATCCTCGGCCATTGGCGATGACCGCATCGCTCTTATTCTCCACTTCCAAGTGGCGGTGTCCGCCGGACCTTGGTTCCCGCGAATTCACATCGCGTGCGGTAGGGGGTTGCGCCGCAGGAGAAGGCGAGGGCTTTGCGCTGTGCGCGTCAACGGGTGCGCCGGTGGCTCTCGGAACACCGCTATTGACGTCGGCGGTGGGGGCCTGTGACGGCGTGCTCGTACTGCGAGGCTCAGGAGGTTGTAGGTTCTGGGTAGGCAAGGCTTCATTTATGGGCTTTGCAATGCGTGAATCGTTCTGGATTGGATTTACGGCTGTCGCTCCCCATACTTCTTGTTCCACGAAATCCAGACTCCGTCCGAGCCAAGGAGCTCTCCAGGTCAGAACCGCGACAGCAATTATTGTCAGGACGGCGAGAGCTTTTACGCGGTGATTCGATTTACTGCCCCGATTAGCTCTGGCCGGCGCTGCGTAGCGAGGATTGTTGCCTGCCCCGCCCGTCCAGTCGGGCGCGAAGTCGGAGAAGTTCACGCGATCCAAGAGATCGCTGCCGCTTTCCGGGGGAAGTGAGCCAATGTCAACGCCGACAGGGGCAGGTTCACGCTTCACTCCAGATCGCCCCCGCGCGTCTTTGTTGGCGCCGACTGCTCCCACATGTTTCCTCACTGGCGCTGCGTCCCGGTGGCCCTGTCCCAGCGAATCCAAGTTCAGGTCAGCAATGATTTCACGCAGAGTGGCAACGTCGATCCTCTTCTGGTTTTCCGCGTAACCCAGGGACAAGGCATGGAAACAGAGGTTGTTGATAACCCTTGGAACACCTCCGCTGTATTTGGCGATCAACGCCAACGCCCCGGGTGTGAACAACCTGCCCCCTTTGTACCCCGCGACGCGAAGCCTGTGCTGGATGTACCTCTCGACCTCATCCCCGCGGAGGAAGGGAAAGTGCGTAATGATCGATATCCGTTGGCGGAGTTGCGCCAATTGCGGCTGCGCCAGTTTATCGGCCAAAGCCGGTTGTCCGGCCAAAACGATTTGCAGGAGCTTTGCCTCCGGAGTCTCGAAATTGGAAAGCATTCGCACCATTTCCAGGACCGAATCATCGAGATTCTGTGCTTCGTCAATCACTACCACCAGCCGCTTGCCTGTCCTCGCGCCCTGAATCAGCAGATCGTGCAGTTGCGCTTGCAGGTCACTAAGATCTTGTCCCGATGGCTCGGCCTCCAAATCAAGAAGCAGGTTCTTGAGGAATTCCTTGGAATCCGTGTGTGTCTGGAAGAGGAACGCCGTTAGAGCGGAGTCCCGAAGTTCTTCCATGAGGCGGAGGATGAGGGTGGTCTTGCCCAGACCCGGAGGGGCGATGAGGGCCATGAATCCCCGGCCCGTCTCAATACCGTAGACTAGCGACGCAAGAGCTTCCTGGTGCGCAGGCGCCAGGTAAAGAAAACGCGGGTCGGGAGTCACGCCGAAGGGTTGTTCATTCAGTCCATAGAATTGCAGAAACATATTGAAGCGCTCCTACTCCTGCACTCCCGACAGCAGAAGTGAGTCACCGTTGTCAGTAGTGCCCCGAAACGAAGGATGAGTGAGCACGTCGGTGCCGGCCATGAGTCCAAACCGCGGAGGACCGTCGGTTTTGGCGAAACAGGCGAGCACGGGAATGTCCATGACCGCTGCAATTTCTTCGGGCGTACGGAACGTCGGATCGAAATAGTCGGAGACAAACGAGGCGGCAATGCTCATCATCAGCGCCACGACAGCCGCCGCGAGAACCAGCAGCAAAGGCGGATAAACCGGAAACGACGGAACCACAGGCGCCTCCGCGATTGCTACGTTCAAGATGCGGCTCTTGTCCAGTTCATCGGAGATGCGCGCCTGCTCCTGCTTTTGGACGTAAAGCGTGTAGTTTTGCTCCGCGTCCTTGATATTGCGCAGCAGATCCTGACGCTGGATTCCTTTTTGATCGATCAGAAGGGCTTGCTGCTGGTAGGTATTTACGACTGGTGCGGTGGCGCGGGCTTTGGCCCGGAAGCCGGTCAGGTCCGCATTCGCCTTTACCAATTCCGCCTGCAATAACAAGTAAGTGGGATTCTGGGCATCGCTGACCTGTCTTACGGGGGCCATGCTTTGTGCCGCGATGGCCGCTTGAAGGTTCGCGACCTGCTTGTCCACATCCTGCACCAACCGGTACGTCGGCTGGTATTTCGTCAGCAGGTCGACCCTCCGGGTTTCGAGCTCCGCCAGGCTGGACTTGAGGTTCGCCAAAAGTTGCGGGTTGTCGCCGGAGGTGACCTGAGTCGTCAAACGCGCCGGAGTCCGGTTGATCTCGCTCTCGAGCTCGTTGATCCGCTTTTGCGTGTCGGCTACTGCCGATTCAGTCTGCCGCAAATCGCCCTCGAACTCCCCTGCTTTCTTCACCAGGATCTCTTTCTCGAGTTCGGGATCACTGGAGTTCTTGGCCAGGTCGTAGCTCGCCAGTTGCTGTTCGGCACTTTGGACTTGCTGACGATAGTGTTCCGCCTGCTGGTGAAAGAAGTCGTATACACCGGCCGGCCTATAAACCGTCAAATGCTTCGCCAGGTATTGCTTGTCCAGGTCAGCCAGGATCTGGGCCGCCAGCTCGGGACGACGCGAACGGTAGGCAATGTGAATCACGTTGGACTGGGGAACTTCTGTAATTTTCAGACCGTCGCGGAGGTTTTGAATCGCCCGAGCGAGCCTCCACTGCTCGTCGCGCCACGGCAACAGGGAATCCCATTTGTGTGGTTGGACTTTGTCAAGGCCCAGATCCTTGACCACCGTCTGCAGCAGGTCCTGGCTCCTCAGCAGCGAAATCTCCGTGTTGATTTCTCGCTCCGTGGGCACGTCCGTGGAACTCTGCTGATCCCGCGAACTCGCGTCGGTGGACACCACTTCGTCGGCGCGCCGGTGCTTGACCAGAATCTGCGTATCCGTCTCATACTTGATTCCGAATAGAAAAACAGCCAGAAGCGCTCCGCCGAAGGCCAGCAGGAACGTGTTTCTGAAAACTCGCCGGTTCCTGAACAGGGCGCCCAGCAGCTCACGCAATGTGTCAGGTGAAGAGGGGACAGGGGCCCCGCCCGAAGTTTGAACCATGATATCCGTTGCTCGTGCATCCGGCAGTAGTCCGCGTTGCTCGTACATGCTGAGTTCTCCTTTTTTCCTCTCCGGCTTCGGTTATATGCGCGCTGGCCTCACGGGAGGGGTCCGTAGGTCCCCACCGTGGGAGTAGGGACCCAGGCTTTGACCTTGGATATGGCGTTCTGCGGAACGTAGACCATGTCCCCGGAGCGGAGGGAAGAGTCTTCGCTAAGATTGCGAGAGTTCAGCATGTGTTTCAGGTCAACTTTGGTGACCGAAGTCCATTTATCATTAACGCGGCGAAAAAGTAGCACCTGAGAGTGCTTTGACTGCGTATTAAAGCCTCCCGCCAGGGCCACCGCCTCTGAAACCGTAGTAACGCCGCGCAGGTCATACTTGCCGGGCCGTCCGACCTCACCGAGGACCATAAAATAGGGGCGCTGGAAATCTTTTAGCTCAACACTTATGTCAGGGTTGGCAAGTATCTTTGCATAAGCGGAATGCACGGCGCGTCGCAACTCCGGCAGGGTATCGCCCTCTACTTGAACATCACCGATTTCTCGCAGTGTGATATACCCATCGGGTTGTACAGTCACCGTTTGGTCGAATTCAGGCGTCGACTGGAAGTGGAGGTCGACAACGTCCTCGCTCGCGATGTGGTAGCGTGAATTACGCCGGTCAAGGGCCGGCGTGGGAGCTGCATCCGACGGGTCGACGTGGTCCACGCCGTGAGCGAGGGCCTCCTCGGCGGGGTCGGCTTGTTGAGCAGCGCCGCTGTGGCTTTGACTCTGAGCGAAGGCCCATGCTCCGCCCATCACAAACAGACCCGCCAGCAGCAATGACTTCTTTGAAACCACTAGTCATCTCCTCCTGTAGTGAATCTCCCAAGCCCCCTTTAGTGCTTTCCAGGTGCAGGGCTTTGGGAAGCTATCCGTTTGATCGGTTCCGTGTGCAGAGTGGGCGCATTTTTCCCTGGTGAGCCCGTACTCTGCGAGTTCGACTCCAATGCCAAACGGCATTACGGGCCGGCCCAGGAGCCGCTCTTAACGCTCCTGGAGTGGAGAGGAAGACAGGTTGAAAGTGGGCAGTTTTTGTTGTAGGCTTCTTGATTGCCATTGCGTTCTCTCCGTCGTACGACCCATGGGAGCGTTTTGGCCTGGCCGCACTTGAGTCATCACCTCGCGTGCGGCCTTTCTGTTTCTGTTGTGCTTATCCGCTCGAAGCACGAACAACCCTGATGTTCATTTCTTTGCTCCTGGTCCTTGCTTTTGCTTTAGGATCTCTAGCGCCGCCCACGCCCCGCTCTTGAGCTGTGGATACTCGCGGAAACACTACAGGCGCACCCTTTTGTTCTCGTGCTCTCTCTGGTTTGCCCTTGCAAGTTTGGAAGCGACGCAAGACCGCTGGGGTTGCCTTCGCACAAACAACTCACGCGGAGTTTAAAATCTCCGTTCCACATTCTTTAGCCCTTTGGACATCAGTCCCGGCGCCACCAGAAATCAGTCCGGCAAGTTGTAAACACAATACCGCCCCCGCACTTTCTCATAACCTCACGCACACTCTGGTTGCATATCGCTTGCCATTCGAAGCGATCCATATCCTGTTGATTTTAAAATAGCGAGGTCGCAGCTGCGTACTCGAAGCAATGGCGACTGCGAAAAAACTACATGCAGAAGGAAAATTGCATCCGGCGCGTCTTCCCTCCACGGCTGACGTCCCAGACCCGCAAAGGCTTCGAAACAAGCGATCAAACTGACTTCGCGACTTGTGGCAATAGTCGTGCCAGGAGTTAACCCCAGCCAGTGCGGCTTGCGTGGCGTGCGGGACGTTCCAAGCTTCGCGCGGATGCCGATTGCAGGGCGTTCTCTGCATTCCAGTGGTGTTGGGTCTACCTTATGATATTCGTCGAATCATTGACGGCGCTGCTGTGCTCCTTTTTACTTGGACTGGTCCTCGAGTGGGTGTTGCTGCGGGGTTTATTCAAACTGATTGAGAAACACCCGCCGGAACCAATCTCAGCGCGCAACAGATCGTGAAGTGATGGGACAAATTCTCGCCAACTGGCAGGCCTATCTGTTGTCCCCCGGCATTGTCGCCGGTGCGATCGTGGTAGGGCTCGTTGCGCATCGCATCGCCATTGCAGCCTTCGCAAGGTTATCCCTGAGGATGGGCGTCGTTGATGCTTCGCTGGTGAGGCACAGCCGAAGACCCTTAGCACTCATCCTGCCGCTTCTTGCCGTAATTACCGCAGAACGCGCACTGCCGGTCAGTCCCACAATTAAAGATGCACTCGCGCACGTGGTCGGCCTGGGCCTGATCGCTTCTGTCGCCTGGCTTCTGGTCGTAATGATTGATGTGGGCGAAGACGTGATTGCGTCACGGTACAAACTCGAGACCGCCGATAATCTGACGGCGCGTCGTATCCAGACACAGGTGAAAGTGCTGCGGCGGATTGCCCAGGTAGTCCTGACAATCGTGACGCTGGCGATCATGCTTATGACTTTTCCCGGGATCCATCAGATCGGCGCCAGCCTTCTGGCCTCCGCGGGCCTGGCGGGCCTTGTTCTGGGTGTGGCGATGCGCTCCACCCTGGCGAGCTTGATTGCAGGTATTCAGCTCGCGCTCAGCCAGCCTATTCGGATTGAGGATGCCGTAGTAGTGGAGGGCGAATGGGGTTGGGTGGAGGAGATTACAACCACTTATGTCGTGATCCGGATTTGGGACTTGCGGCGGCTGATGGTGCCTCTCTCGTATTTCATCGAAAAGCCGTTTCAGAACTGGACGCACAGGACGTCAGACCTCCTCGGTTCTGTCTTTATTTACACGGACTATACCGTGCCCGTTGAAGCATTACGGAGGGAACTGGCCCGAGTTCTGAAATTAACAGATCAGTGGATGGGCAAAGTATGCGTACTTCAGGTTACTGATGCGCACGAGCATACGGTGGAGTTGCGGGCACTCATGGACGCTCGGGACTCTAGCACGGCGTGGGACTTGCGCTGCTATGTGCGGGAAAAGTTGATCGATTTCCTCCAAAGAGAGTATCCGCAATGCCTTCCCAAAACCCGCGCCGAGTTGCACCATATTCCGGAGTCGGCGAGAGAACTGGGCTTGATGAGAGACCCCCAAGAGCGAAACGAAGAGCCTCGACGCTTACCTATCGAATAAAGGCGGGATCTCCGCGCGAGCGCCGAGAAGTTGTGTTTGGAAGATCGTGCTTGCTTGCGTCAGGTAATTTTTACCGTCCACCCTGCATTCTGAACAATCCTTGAGAAACTGTATGTCATTCAAGACAAACGTCATGGTGTTATCGGGCGCGCCTCTTTCCTCCTTTGGCAATAACCTTGCGAGAGAGTTTACCATAGGTGGTTTCGAGAGTTCGAACGACGGGGACGGTAACAGAAACGAGGCGTACAATGGGCACCAATTTAGTAACCCACCCCCAGGTCGAGAGTCGGCTGATCGCTCGAGCCAAAGACGGCGATGAGCAGGCTTTCGAAGCACTTTTCCACGCCTATGAGCGGCGTGTCTATCTGCTTTGCGTGCGCATGACAGGTGACTCGAGCGAGGCGGAGGACCTAACCCAGGAGACCTTTCTTCAGATCTTTCGCAAAATCTCGACCTTCCGTAATGAGTCGGCGTTTGCCACCTGGCTCCATCGGGTTGCGGTCAACGTCGTACTAATGCACCATCGGAGGAAACGTCTTCAGTTCGTGCCCTTCGAAAACCCAGATCTATCCCAGGAGGAACCCGCTTGGCGGGAGTATGGAGCGGAAGACAAAACGTTGGTCGGCCTGATTGATCGCATACTGATCCGGCGCGCCATCACGCAGCTTCCCGAAGGGCGGCGAGCCGTACTCGTTCTTCATGATCTGAAAGGTTATCGCCATACTGAAATTGCCAAGCTTCAGGACTGTTCGATCGGGAATTCGAAATCTCAGCTCTCCAGGGCGCGCTGGAACATGCGAGCACTTCTCCAACCTGGGAGAATTGATCTTTCTGCCAACGCTATTGCGAAGAAAGTGAAGACACGTGGACATCGAGCGGTTCATCCGGAGAAGGGAAAGGAGAGTGTATGCGGACTCATGTAGAGGATACGTCGAATGCATACGAGCTTTTCCCTATGCAGGGAATGGACGCCAGCCCCGCCTGCCGCATGGTGCGGAACGTGGCGGTCATTGAGCTCAAGGGCCCTTTCGGAGAAGAACAGACCGTTCACGCTCTTTATGACACAATCCGGGAATTGCTGGAGGAGGGCGCCGGGAACTTCGCCATCAACCTCGCGCAGGTGCCCGGAACGGATAGCTACACGCTTGGCGCCCTTGCTGGCGCTTATAACCAAGTCCGCCAGGCAGGCGGGCGGATCAAGTTCTTCGCGGCTACGGAGAGACTCATTCGAGCTCTCAGGAAGTTCCACCTGGACAGCGTCCTGGAGCTCTATGCCAATGAAGCATCGGCCATCTCCAACTTACAGTAGCAGCGGCTTCACACTCGACTGAGCGAGGTAATCTGCTGCAACCTCAAAGTGTACCGCTGAAAAAAAGGAAGTATGGGTTTGACTTTGGGCGCAACCTTCCTTGAAGGGAGCCGGTGCCAGTTTCGGGTGTGGGCTCCACATGCAAAGAGCGTCGAGGTGCGAATTGTCGACCCGCGAGACGATTTCTCGGCCGCGACGATGGTGCACGCTTCCAGTCATGGCGCCGATCGGTTGATTCGGCTGGAGAGGCAGGATCTGGGTTATTACGGGGGCATTGTCGAAGGGGTGGCGCCCGGAACGCAGTACCTTTATTGTCTCGACAGAGAGAAGGACCGGCCTGATCCAGCTTCTTCTTTTCAACCGGCCGGCGTTCATGGGCCTTCCCAGGTTGTCGACCCGCGAGCATTTCGGTGGAGCGATGCCAAGTGGCGAGGACTCACCCTCAATGATTACATCATCTACGAAATCCACGCCGGTACCTTCACGTCCGAGGGGACGTTCGATGCCATCGTTTCTCATTTGGAGGACATACGAAGGGTCGGCGTAACGGCTGTAGAGTTGATGCCGGTGGCGCAATTTCCAGGGCAGCGTAATTGGGGCTACGACGGGGTCTATCCTTTCGCTGTGCAGAATAGCTATGGCGGCCCCGAGGGTCTTACCAAGCTGGTTAACGCTTGTCATGATCACAATTTGGCGGTTGTGCTCGATGTGGTCTACAACCATTTGGGTCCGGAGGGGAACTACCTCCGTGACTTTGGACCTTATTTCACCAACCAATATCAATCACCGTGGGGTCAAGCCCTCAATTTCGATGGACCGGACAGCGACGAGGTGGTCCGGTTTTTCATTGAGAACGCTCTCTACTGGCTTAGGGATTATCACATCGACGCTCTACGCCTGGATGCGATCCACGGCATCGTCGACCGCAACGCACAACCTTTCCTACAGTTGCTGGCGCGGTCTGTACACGAGTATGCTGGACAAGCAGAGCGGGAGATTTTCCTGATCGCGGAGAGCGACTTCAATGACGTCCGCTATATCCAGCCTGCGGAATCGGGCGGGTGCGGAATGGACGCCCAATGGAGCGATGACTTTCACCATGCCCTGCATACTTTGCTCACCGGCGAGCAAACCGGCTATTACCAGGACTTTGGAGAGCTCGAGCATCTCGAAAAGGCATTCAAGGAAGGCTTCGTCTATTCCGGCCAGTATTCTGCCTATCGCAAACGGCGACACGGCAATTCCTCCCGCAATGTCCCGGCGCGGCAGTTCGTGGTCTTTTCCCAGAATCACGATCAGGCCGGCAACCGCCTATTCGGCGACCGCCTCAGCACGCTAGTGAGTTTCGAAGCGTTGAAACTCGCTGCGGGCATGGTGATACTATCCCCGTACATTCCCCTGCTCTTCATGGGTGAGGAGTGGGCCGAGCGCGCCCCCTTTCAGTATTTCACCAGCCACTCGGATGCGGCATTGGCGGACGCAGTACGCCGCGGCCGAGAGGCGGAGTTCGCCTCCTTCCGCTGGCAAGGCTCGCCTCCTGACCCACAGGACGGGGCCACGTTCTTACGAAGCAAGCTCGATCACAGTCGGCGGTACATTGGATCGCATCAAATAATGCATGGATTCTACCAGGAGCTGATCAAACTGCGGAGGACGCTGCCGGGGCTGGCACGGCCGAACAAACAGCATCTCGAGGCTCGTGCCCTGGAACAGGAAAAGGTTTTTTGCGTCCAGCGTTGGAGTGATGCTGGCAAAGCAGTCGTCGTGGCGAACTTCAGCAAAGTACCTGAGTGCGTCCTGGTGGCTGTTCCAGAGGGAGAATGGCGCAAAGTCTTGGATTCCGCCGATCAGCGTTGGCGGGGATCCGGCAGTTCCGTTCCGCCGAAGTTCAACTCCAGCGGACAAGTTCAACTAAGTCTCTGCCCAGAATCGTTTTCTGTTTTCAAGCTTGAAGTGATCTAAACCAGAACTCATGGGATACATCTGCGTTCACGGACACTTCTATCAGCCCCCGCGGGAAAATCCTTGGCTCGAAGCCATCGAAGTTCAGGACTCCGCGCGTCCCTACCACGACTGGAATGAGCGGATCAATGCCGAATGCTACGCGCCGAACGCCGCCGCGCGAATTTTGGACAAAGAAAAGGGAATCGTCAAGATCGTAAACAACTACGCCAAGATCAGCTTCAACTTCGGCCCGACTTTGCTCTCCTGGATCGAGGCCAACGATCCGGCTGTGTATAAAGCCATCCTGGAGGCGGATGCCGGGAGCAGCAAGGCATTTTCGGGGCATGGCTCCGCGATCGCCCAGCCCTACAACCACATGATCATGCCTCTGGCGAACGAACGTGATAGATACACTCAGGCCTTCTGGGGAATTCGCGACTTCGAGCACAGGTTTGGTCGCCGCCCTGAAGGGATGTGGCTGCCGGAAGCTGCGGTGGATCTTGCCACCTTGGAAGTTCTGGCCTCATTGGGAATCAAGTACACCGTGCTCGCTCCCAACCAAGCCCGCAGGGTGAGGGAGGCAAGTAGCGGCGATTGGAAACAAGTCAGCAACAGCTCCATTAATCCAACTACGGTTTACGCTGTCGCCCTGCCCTCGGGGAAAACGCTCAATGTTTTCTTCTACGACGGACCTATTTCGCGCTCCGTAGCCTTTGAGGGAGTTCTGGACAACGGGCAACAATTTGCCGAACGGCTTCTTGGCGCTTTTTCCCAGGAAACCCGCTCCTGGCCTCAACTGGTGCACATCGCAACGGACGGCGAAACCTACGGTCACCACCACAAGTTCGGCGAAATGGCTCTGGCCTATGCCCTGGACTATATCGAGTCCAAATGCCTGGCCGAACTCATCAACTACGGGCTGTATCTGGATCGGCACTCGCCGACTCACGTGGTAGAGGTCTTCGAGAACAGCTCCTGGAGTTGCGTGCACGGTGTAGAACGCTGGCGAAGCAATTGTGGCTGCAACTCCGGTGGCCATCCCGGCTGGAATCAGCAGTGGCGTGCCCCCTTGCGCGAAGCCCTGGATTGGCTTCGCGACACCCTGGTCCCGCTCTTTGAAACGAACGCAAAAAAGTTGCTGAAGGATCCCTGGGCGGCGCGGAACGATTACATTGATGTCGTCCTGGACCGCTCGCCCGCAAGCCTGGAACGTTTCCTGGCGAAGCACGCCCTGCGGCCACTTGACGATTCCGGAAAAACAACCGTCTGGAAGCTCATGGAGCTTCAACGTCATGCCATGCTGATGTACACAAGCTGCGGCTGGTTTTTCGACGAGCTATCCGGAATTGAAACCGTCCAGGTGCTTCAGTATGCGGGCCGCGCTGTCCAACTGGCGGAGCAACTCTTTGGGGACCGGCGGGAAAGCGTCTTCGTCGAGAAGCTGAGCCAGGCTAGAAGCAATATTCCCGAGCACCAGGATGGCGCCTGCATTTACCAGAAGTTCGTCCGGCCGGCATTTGTTGACTTACGAAAGGTTGGCGCCCAGTACGCCATCCGGTCTCTGTTCGAACCTTATGAAACCGAGACCTGCATTTATCACTACAAAGTGGAGCGCCAAGCCGTCTTGAATCTGGTTCAGGGCGACAAGCAGGAGCCGCAACTTGCGGCGGGCCTCGCCAGGTTTACCTCCGAGATTACGCGGGAGACCGCCGTGTTGGGCTTCGCCGCGTTTGACCGCGGCGACTTCAACCCAACGGGAGGCGTCCTGAAGGCGGCAAGCGCCAAAACCTTCAGGGCCTTCGCGGAGAGAATAAAGGAAGTGTTTTCGCGCGGCGACATGGATGAGGTGAATCGAGTCCTGCAACAGGAATTCGAAGGCGAAGCTTATGCCTTCACCGTACTCTTCCGGGACGAACAGCAAAGAATCCTGAATCGTATCGCAGAGTCCGCCTGGGGCGAGGCCGAGGCGGCTTTTGGCAACCTCTATCCGCCTCTGCTGTCGATGATAAAAACGCTGGTCAGGATAGGAGGCTCCCTGACGATTCCCCAGGCTTTCTACGCGGCAGCGGAATTCGTTTTGAACACCCGGCTGCGGCGCGCGCTGGGCAGTGAACCGTTGGACTTCGGCGGCGTTCGGAAACTCATCGGTGATGCGGAGGCGGCGAAAGTCTCCCTCGATGTGACGACTCTGGAATACACGCTGCGAATGAGTCTCGAAAGGATGGCAGAGAAACTCCGGGGCAACCCCGCCCAAGTACAGCTTATCGAGACGCTGGATGCCGCGGTGGACTTGGCTCGCTCCCTGCCGCTGGATGTGAATCTCGCGAAGATCCAGAACATTTGTTACGAGCTGGCGCAAACGGTATATCGCGACTCCCTGGAGAAAGCGCAAGCGGGAGACGAGAGCGCAAAGGCGTGGGTGGATCACTTTCGCACCTTGGCGGTGAGGCTCACGCTACACATCGCCTGACTCGAGACGGCAAATCCGAAATTCGATCCAGATCAATTTTCGTGCCTATGTCCAGACTGCGCATCCCTTCCGCCACCTACCGCCTGCAATTCAGCGGGCACTTCCGCTTTGAACAGGCGTGCGCGCTGGCGGGCTACCTCGACGAACTGGGTGTGACGGATATCTATGCCTCGCCGCTGCTTCAGGCACGGCACGGAAGCGGCCATGGCTACGACGTCACGAATCCCACCCACCTCAATTCCGAAATCGGCAGCGAGCAGGAACTCGAAGCGCTGGCAACCGAACTCCGGCAGCGCCACATGGGCCTGCTTCTGGACATCGTTCCCAACCACATGGTGGCCGGCAGCGAAAGTCCCTGGTGGATGGATGTGCTCGAAGACGGCCCGGGCTCTGCCTACGCTTCCTTTTTTGATATCGATTGGCATCCCCCGCGCACCCTGACGCGAAACAAGGTTTTGCTGCCGATTCTCGGCCGCCCCTATGCAGCGGCCCTCGAGAACCAGGAACTCAAACTGGCTTTCGAACAAGCGGGTTTCTTCATCTATTACTTCGATACCAAGCTGCCGGTTGCGCCCAAGTCTTCTCTCCTCGTGTTGCAGCACCGGCTTGATGAGTTGAGCCGCAAAGTGGGCGCTGACCACCCGGCCTTCCGTGAGCTCGGAGGCATTCTCGCCGCCACCAACAGTCTTCCAGAGCGCACCACGCTTTCCACTGAAATGGCGGGTGAGCGGCGGTCACAACGGGAAGCAATTAAGGAGAGGATCTGGAACCTGTATCAGAACTCCCCCGAAGTGCGGGAGTTCGTGGATGAAAATGTGCGGGTATTTAACGGCCGCAGGAGAGATCCCGCCAGCTTTGTTTTCTTAGACCGTTTGCTGGCCGAGCAGGCTTACCTGCTTTCTTACTGGTTATCCGCGAACGACGAGATCAATTACCGCCGCTTTTTTACCATCACTGATCTCGTGGGCGTCCGCGTCGAAGACCCCTTGGTCTTTGAGGCCACCCATGCCGTAGTACTGCGGCTCATCGAAAAGGGGCTGGTGACGGGCTTGCGGATTGACCACGTCGACGGCCTTCGCGATCCTCTGGGTTACCTGCGCCGGCTCCAGGAGCGTGTCTCAGGCGGTCCCCCGAGCGAGCATCACCCCCCTTTTTTTGTACTGGTGGAAAAGATTTTGGCCGATGGCGAACCCTTGCCACTCGAGTGGCCGAGCTGTGGAGCAACCGGATACGCGTCACTCAACGCTCTTAACCGTCTTTTCATCGACCCGGAAGGGTGCAAGAAACTGGAGTCAATCTATGAATCGTTCACCGGCGCCAGGGTCTCTTACGATGACTTGGTGTATCAGAAGAAGAAAGAGGTGATGGCGAATCTCTTGCGCGTGGAAATGCGTTCTCTGGGCCACTATCTCGCACTTCTGGCCGAACGCGACCGGTACGCTCGCGACCTGCCGCGGTCCGACCTCGCCCACGCCCTTGTTGAAACCACCGCGTGCCTGCCGGTCTACCGGACTTATGTCCGCGGTTTCTCGATAGCGAGTGAAGAGCGCCGGCCTTACATCAGGAAAGCCCTGGAAGCCGCTCGACGCCGCAATCCTCTCCTGCGGCCTGAGTGCTTTGACTTCATCAGCGACGTCCTGTTGTTGCGGGATCGGGCGCACGTGGTCCCGGAACAACGGGAAGCCCGGCTGGCCTTTGTCATGCGCTGGCAGCAGTTCACCGGCCCGATCACCGCCAAGGGAGTGGAGGATTCTGCCCTTTACATATACAACCGCTTAATTTCACTCAACGAGGTCGGTGGCAATCCAAGCTCGAATGGTGTCTCGGTCGCCGCTTTCCACGAGTTCCTCAGCAATCGCCAGAAACATAACCGTCATACTCTCACTGCTACGACCACCCATGACACCAAGCGGGCGGAGGACGTGCGCGCGCGGATCAACGTGCTCTCCGAGCTTCCGTCGCTCTGGGAAGAGAAGCTCCGGAAGTGGGCGTGCTGGAACGAATCTAAAAAAAAGCTTGTCGACAATCGGCCGGTCCCCGATCCAAACGAGGAAGTCCTCTTGTACCAGACGATGCTTGGCGCCTGGCCCTTCAATGACCGCGACCGAGCCGCGTTCAGAAAGCGCCTTCAGCGGTACATGGTGAAAGCGACGCGAGAAGCGATGGTCAATACAAAATGGACTCGCCCCAATGTCCGGCATGAGCGAGCGCTTCACCACTTCGTCGCAGCCATCACCCAGGAATCCCCGGATAACGCGTTTTTGGAAGACTTCCTGCAGGTTTGCGGGCAAGTCGCCTTATACGGGGCGATTAATTCTCTGGCTCAGCTTTTGCTTAAGATCACCGGCCCGGGAGTCCCGGACTTTTACCAGGGCTCGGAGCTTTGGGACCTCAGACTGGTTGATCCCGACAACCGAGGGCCGGTCGATTTCGAGCGACGTGTCCGCCTCCTTGCCGAGCTCATGAAGCAAGAGGAGCAGAACCGATTGGACCTCATCCGGGATTTGCTTGATCATTGGCGGGACGGCCGAATCAAGCTCTTCGTAACTTCCAGGGCCCTCACCTTCCGACGTGCTCACAACGACCTGTACCTCGACGGCTCCTATGAGCCCTTACAAGCCATTGGTCCCAAGCGAGAGAACGTGTTCGCGTTTGCGAAACGCTTGAAGCGCGCTTGGGCGGTCACTGCCGTGCCCCGGTTGGTCACCAGGCTCGTTCCCCCAGGCGGGTTTCCCACGGGCCAAAACGTTTGGGCGGACAGTGCGCTACTGCTCCTCGATAACGCGCCGGCGGAATGGGTCAACGTTCTGACGGGCGAACGGATGCAGTCCCGGGTGAGCGAGCAGGGGCATTTGCTGCCGCTTGGAGAAGTATTCGCCAGATTCCCGGTTGCCGTGCTTCGATCTTTGTAGCGCGGGCGCCCCGCCCGCTGCCGAGGCAGCGTCCCGCTTCCGCGCGCGGGCACGATGCCCTCGCCCCAGCGGGCGGGACGCCCACGCTACAACGGTCTGGCCGCTTCACTTCCAGATCTCGATCAGGGCGAGACCGTGCGGAGGAAGAGTTACCGTAAGCGACCCGGGATCACTGGCACCCAACTGTCGGAGTTCCGGCACCGGCAAGCGGCCTGCTTCGCGCAGCAGTTGCTGCTGTTCGCGGGATGGAAAGTCGGGTTTGCCCATTGCTTCCCAAGCTGTGAGCGCGGAGCCGTGCTCGTCATCCAGGCGGAAAATGTTCGCGTAACGCATTGCTTCCAGTCCCCTCACTTCAAGCGTCAACTCGCGCGCAGGACCCGTCTCACCCGGCGAGGCATAGTTCCAGGCCGCGATAACCAGCGCACCGTCCTGGCGCCGTGTGGCCAGCACGGAATCGGAATCTATTGTGATGCGTTCCGATCCCAGGCGATGGAGCAGCGCAAACGCGTTGTAGGAAGCCTTGGGAATGTTGCCTGCCGCCACGAGACCATAGCCGCCGTAGAAGGGCTTCTTTACTACTCCCTGCTCTTCAAAGACGTCGGAGAAACTCCAATAGGCGAGCATGTCCACCAGACCATCGCAGCGGCTGATTGTGTAAGCAAGCCAAGGCCCCATGAAAGCGGAGTCGGTCACGTCCGGTTCGTTCATATAGCTTGCGTTGTACTCACTGAAAAACACAGGCAAGTCGGGGCGGGCGGAGGCTTTGACTTCATCGTGGACTTTCTTGACCGCGCGAATAACCATCTCCAGTCGGGAGACCTGCTCGTGCGAACCTAAAACGTTTTCCGCGGTGTCGTTGGCATAAACGTGCGTGGAAACAAAATCCAGCGGCACATTCGTATCTACGCAGTGGCGAACGAACTCACTGACCCACGCAGCCTGGGCAGTGGAAGGACCGCCCACTCGAAGTCGAGGGCTGACGCTCTTGAGTGCTTGTGCCGTCCGGTCATAGAGAGTGAAATAACTCGCCTGCCGCGGCTCGCCTGCCCAGAAGTCAAGATTGGGCTCGTTCCAAACTTCGAAATACCACTTCGAGACTTCCTCGATGCCATAGCGAGCGACGAGATGACTTGCGAAGTTGCGGATCAAATCCTGCCAAAGTCCCCAGTCCTTTGGCGGCGCTATATACGGGTGGTACCAAAAGCCCTGCTGTTTGGGAGTGGAGGCCAGCGCTTTGGGCATGAAGCTGATCTCGACGAAGGGTCGAACTCCGTTCGCAAGCAGCCCGTCGTAAATCTGGTCCACGTAAGAAAAGTTGTAGCGGGGGCTCGCGCCCGGCACGGCATCGTACAATCCCACCTCGTCATGCAGAATGGCGTGGAAGCGGATGTACTCAAAATCGGTGGCGCGCTTGACCGCCCTCAGATCCTCGCGGTAACTCTCGCGCAACGAAAGGATTGCCCGGCCCGAGCCAAACGTCCGCTCCCAAAAATGCGGGAAAGCGTGTGAAGGCGCCTGAGCGTCAATGATGATCCTTTGATGCTCGACATTCGGGCTTGCGCTTTGACCAGGCAACAAAGTTGGTGGACTGAAACACAGACAGACGATGCAGACTGTAAGCAAGCGGAAGAACAACCTTGTGGCCAACGATCCTCCTTCGCCTCTCTCGATGCCTTGGCTTCTCTGTTTGCTGTCGGTGATGATCATGCTGAAGCCTCACAATCAGGTGTTCCCTCAAAAACCGTACCCCGGTTTCAGTTCGCACTGGTAGACTTCGGTGTGGTCAGGGTTCACGCTCCCGCTACACGTGGCCCAGCTCAGGTTAAGCGACGGCCCCAGCGGAAAAATGATGGGCTGGCGGTTGACGTCCGCCTCGATGCAAATCCCTTCCGCATTGGCCGGCACGGCGAAATGAAGCGCCTGGCCAAAGATTACAGGATACGATAACCTCACGCTGTTGCTGGTCATCGAACGGAACACCTCCGCTTCGAAAAGAAAGGTCGTCGTATCGGACCAGTCAAGGACTTCCACCCGAACACTGTTTCCGCCGCGCGAAAAGCCGTCGTACCGTATCTTCGTGAAGGAGCAAGGACCGGCAATACAGGAAACGCGGGCGTTGGAGAAGAAATCGCCCCCCGGAGCCTCGAGGCTGGAAAAACCCACAGCCGCCTGCCACTTCCCGTCGGGCGAACAAGGGTATCGGCCGTTGCAGGGAACGTTGCCTGCGTTGACCACGTGAAAGGTTTTGAGCGTGCTCCCGACGTTGAGCACGGTCGAGGTCTTGACGGTATATCTGATCTTGACATTGGCAACCGTGCTTTGCGGCAGGCTTGTAGGCGGTCCGGCCAAACCAGAGATCGGCGTCATGCGACCCAGCACGAGCCGGTCACTTAGGAACGATGTAATATCCAGCGGCATATACTGCATATCGCGGAATTGCAGGGTCATCGGTTCTTCCAATTTTGTCCGCTTCTTTAAGGTCAGCACAAAATAGCCGGTGGGACCCGTCCGCACGTCCTTTTCCGCCAGACCTCCGGCGACGGAGACCTGGACACCGGGGATGGGAACCTGCCGATCCACGTTTTCACCTCGAACTATCACCGCACCCTTTATCGTAACGGGCTGGGCGGCGCGGAACATCGTCTCCAAGAGTCCGACGACGCATACCGCCCCTACCATCAATAAGAGTGCGACAACCACTTTTCTCGTATGGCTCATCCCTTTACCATTTTACACCGCTGCTGGCGCGGACCGCGCCACTAGCGCCGCAACCCCAGCAAAGGCCCCCCTCGAGTCGGGCACTTGCCGGCCCGGAGGCTGGCCGTACGTTCAATTCAGGGCAACACCCGGCGAGGGTTTCTGCACCTTGTTATTGGGTAAGGACGGTATAATTGGAGAATCATGACTGAGGTAGACAAGCCAACGCGCTTGATTTCCAGGCGGACGTGGCTGGCGCACTTAACCCGCGCAGCGTCAGGCATGTTGATGGGCGGATCCTCCGCATTTTCTCTTGAGCCCGGATCCCAAGAGGCGCCCGCGCCGACGCCGGGGCCATCTGGCGTCGCCAAAGCGCTTTCGCCTGAAGACGACTTGTTTCTGGATGAGTTGGAGCAGGTTGCTTTCCGCTTTTTTTGGGAACAGGGGAGCCCCCAGACCGGCCTCGTGAAAGACCGCTGCAACGTTCGAGGAAATGACACCAGCGAAGTGGCCAGCATTGCCGCCACCGGGTTTGGCCTCACTGCAATCTGCATTGGGGAAAAACGCGGCTGGGTTTCGCACTCCGAGGCCCACGACCGCGTGCTCACCGCGCTGCAATTCCTCTGGCGAAAGCTGCCCAACCACCGCGGCTTCTTTTTCCACTTCGCGGATGTGAAGACCGGCACCAGGCTCTGGGATTCTGAAGTTTCTTCCATCGACACGGCGATTCTGCTTTGCGGAGTTCTCACCTGCAGGCAGCATTTCATCAGCGAGGAAATCCGCCGCTTGGCGCTCGACGTCTTTAATCGCGTGGAATGGAACTGGCTGGCCGAAGATACTCCCCTGCTCTCGCTGGGCTGGATGCCCGAGATTGGCTTTTTGCCCTACCGCTGGCAAGACTACAGTGAACTCATGATGCTTTACTTGCTGGGCATGGGCTCCGCAAAATACCCCTTGAAGCCGGACACCTGGACCGCCTGGCACCGCCTCAATTTCGAGTACGACGGAGTGCGCTACATTGGTTCTTTCGCCCCGCTGTTCATCCATCAGTACTCGCAAGCGTGGTTTGACTTCCGGAATAAGCGCGATCAGTTCGCGGATTATTTCCAGAACTCCACCGCCGCCACGGAAGCACATCGTCTGTTCTGCATCGATTTGGGCAAGCAGTTCCCCGACTACAGCACAGATCTCTGGGGCATAACGGCTTCGGATTCCCCGAAAGGCTATGTCGCATGGGGCGGACCTCCCGCCACTGGGCCGATCGACGGCACCGTGGTGCCGAGCGCCACCGGGGGTTCGCTCCCCTTTCTGCCCCAGGCCACGGTTTCTGTTCTTCGCAATATCCGGGCTCTCTACGGAGATCGGACCTGGAGCAAGTATGGATTCGTCAATGCGTTCAACCCGCTCACGAAATGGTTCGATCCCGACGTCATCGGCATCGATACGGGGATCACCATGTTGATGGCGGAGAACCTCCGGACGGGGTTTGTCTGGGATACCTTCATGAAGAACCCTGAAGCACGGCGCGGCATGCAGCTTGCCGGCTTTAAACCTCTCAATCCTCCTCGAACCTAATTCAAGTGCCAGGCATTATTGGGGTTACTGTCGTAGAAGAGCCGCCTGTTAGTTGCCTTCCCGCAAAGGACTGGCGCCCGCCAACTCTGCCGTTTCCTGTCGCTGCGGCCCGGGCCGTCGAGTAACTTCCGCCTCCGGCCGTTGGTTTCCTGGCGTGCTAACTACTTGTATTCTGACCGGAGCCAAACCCTGATGGGTGAACCGTAGAAGGTCCGCAGCCGCCTTCGAGAGGTCGATCACGCGGCCCGCTATGTGGGGTCCGCGATCCATGATCCGCACCACCACAGAGCGCCCATTCCGAGTGTTTGTAACTTTGACTTTGCTTCCCAACGGCAGAGTGCGGTGGGCGGCAATCATGGCGTACTCATTGAAGGGCTCCCCGCATGCCATTGGGCGGCCTTGTTCTCGATCTCCATACCAGCTCGCCACGCCGTATTGCACGCGCGGTCGCGTGTGGTGACCCCGGTCTGTTACCCCCGCCGCGCCATAAGCCGGAAAGCCCGAGATCATGGCCGCAAAACAGCTAATCACCATCAGTTTCATGGGGCCTCCCTCCAGCTTCATCTCGACTCGTACTTCTTTTTCCCCGGAAATTGAGCTGAATCCACTACGGTGCTCAGCCGTACAAATCCCGCCACAGATGGATACGCGCCGCTTTTGCGCGCCGGTCGAGCCGGACACATTGTCTATATATGCAACGGCGCTGCCAAACGTGACGATCGGCACAGTTTTCTATTTATTTTCAACGGGATAGCTCACGAAAACGAACCGCCCAAGCATGGTGGTAAGGAGTGGAAATCCTCTAGTCAGGAAGGAAAAATCTGCTCGGAGTGTCGTGCCGTAATTTCGGCAGACGGATTCGACCCCGTCTAATCCACAGATTTCGTTTTGTCAGAAGTTCTTCGCTTGCCCTCTACTGAAATGCCAATACGTCTGTAACCAATCCCAGGTCTGAGTCCTTGCTGGCGCCGGAGGGGAGGAGCCTCCGTACGGATTCTTCCATCTCCCTGGCAGAGCTGACGTGCTCAGGGAAACTGAACACATTGATGCCGAATGAGAAACGGCAGCTGGCGCCCGCGGCATCGTGGAGTCCCTCCATCAAGCGGTCGCGCAAGGCATAAGCGTCGGGAGCGTTGACTGTGGGAAGAGCGATCCCGAAGAAGCCCGGTTCAAGCAGGAAGATGGAGTCTTCGCCGCGCAACTTACGCAGCAGAGTCTTCGCTGCATCGCCGAAGGCGGTCTCGACTTCTCCCGGTTCGGTGCAGGCGCTCGAGGGCCTCAATTCCACGGTCAACAAAGAAAGGTGTTGCTGGGTGCTCGAAGCGCGGCGGAATTCCATTGCCAGAAGGTCGCAGAAACAGTTGAGCCCTGGAAGGGTCGACAGAAGGTCGGCGCTCGCCTCGCGACGAACCTTCGCTGTTTGGCGCCGCTCTTTCTCCAGTTCCAGGCGCAGGCGGCGTATGACGGCTTGCCGGTCTACGAAGTAACCCACCGTCATCGCCGCGAGCGCGCAAAATCCGAAGAACACCACGCGCGTCGGGATTTCGCTCAAGTTTTCGGGGTGGGAAAAGACCGCGGGGTACATCAGCAATCCGACTCCTACGGCCAGGACGACGATCACCGTGTGTGCCAGTATCCACAACCGCAATTCGCGGCCGTCCAAGGTGTTTGGATCAACTCGATCAAAAACCTGCATGGCCTTTCTCCTCCTCGGGTGTTCGCGGTCTCGTCCCGGGCGAAGCAACCCAACATCATAAGCTCCGATACGCGCCACGTAAGAGCACGGGTGATGCCAAATCACTCCCGCCGTCAGAATTCGTTTAGGCCATTGATTTCAGTAGGTTAGATGGACAGCGCTGGGAAAAGCAGCACCTATGTGGTCCGGGAAAGTGTTCGCCCGCCTCAGGGATGTCTCAAAACGGGCCAATGTGAAGTGCCACGCGGAGTTTGAATTGGGTTAGTCCGATCGAAGAACCCAAGCGACGACAACTGACCTATTTTCGAATTCCCCGCTTCGTTCGCAGAACCTCGCGGACTTTCAGCAACAACGCATTGGGCAAGAAGGGCTTCTGCAGCAACGGCGGGCCTCCGTCCGCGATGCCGTGGCGAACAACGGCATCATCTGTGTACCCCGACATGTAGAGCACTTTTGACTCGGGGTGCGAGGCGGATAAACGAGTGGCCAACTCTTTACCGCCGACTAGAGGCATCACGACGTCGGTCAGCAGCAGGTGGATGGGCTTTGTATATCGCTCTGCGATGTTGAGCGCCTGTGCGCCTCCCTCTGCTTCCAGTGTATTGTAGCCTTTCGACTTGAGGGTTTCGCAGACCAGCGACCGGACCCCCACCTCGTCTTCCACCACCAGGATGGTTTCTTTGCCTTTTGCCAGCTTAGTGGCACGACGGACTTTGGCGTGCGCCGCCGTGGGCGCAACTTCCTGGACGCAGGGAAAGTAAATCTTAAACGTCGCACCCTGTCCTGGTTCGCTGTAAACCCAAATGAAGCCACCGCTCTGCTTAATGATCCCATAAACGGTAGCCAACCCAAGGCCCGTGCCCTTGCCTTTCGGCTTGGTGGTGAAAAAGGGCTCAAACATATGTGCCTGCGTCGCCAGGTCCATGCCGCAACCCGTGTCGCTTACGGAGACCATGACATACTTGCCGGTCGTCATGGGCTTATGGCTGCGCGCAAAATCTTCGTCCACTTCCACGTTGGCTGTCTCGATAATAAACTTTCCCCCCTGCGGCATAGCGTCGCGCGCATTGACGGCCAGATTCATGATGACCTGTTCGATTTGCCCCGGGTCCACTTTGACGCGCCCCAGGCCGGGATTCAGCTTCGTAGCCAGCTCAATGTCTTCACCGATCAGACGGCGAAGCAGCTTTTCTGTATTGCCGAGGACACTGCTTAAATCCAGGACTCTTGGCTCCAAAACTTGCCTGCGGCTGAAGGCCAGAAGTTGCCGCGTCAGGGTAGCAGCCCTCTCTCCCGCCATCTGGATTTCTTCAAACAGGCTCCGGCGCGGGTCTTTGGGAGAGCTCCGCTGCGTGAGAATCTGGGCGTACCCGTTGATCACGGTAAGCAGGTTATTGAAATCGTGGGCTACTCCACCCGCCAGACGCCCCACCGCCTCCATCTTTTGTGCCTGAACAAACCGCTGCTCCAGTTCCTTGCGGGCCGTTATGTCCTGTTTCGTCGCAATAAAATGCGTGACCTCCCCGCCCTCACCCCGCACCGGGGCAATGTTCATTTGTTCGTGGTAAAGGCTGCCGTCCTTTCTCCGATTGATGAGCTCACCGTGCCAGACTTTTCCTTGAAGAATTGTCTCCCAAAGCTGCTGGTAGAGTGCTGGGTCTTGATTGCCCGATTTCAGCATCCTGGGGTTTTGTCCTAGAGCCTCCTCGCGACTATACCCGGTAATACGACTGAAAGCCGGGTTGACATACTCGATTTCACCGGAGGTGCTAGTAATCACTACGGCTTCTGCGGACTGCTCGATGGCCGTAACCAGGCGGACGTGCTCCGCTTCCGCCTGTTTGCGCTCGGTTATGTCGCGCGCAAACGAAAAGCTATATTCCTTCCCGCCGAACTCCAGATAGTTCGCGGTCACCTCCACCGGGAAAACCCTTCCCTGCTTGGTTTGGTGCTGGGTTTCCAAGACGGCCGAGCCACGGGCTTTGACCGCTGCCCAGGATTTCCCCCACCCGTTCTTGCGGACAAGTGGATCGATCTCCGGAATTGAGAGGGAAAGAAGTTCCTCGTGGGACCGTCCTAAAGAGCGGCAGGCCGCCTCGTTGACATAGAGGATACGGCCTTGTGGATCCATCCAAAAGACAGCGTCGGAGGCATGCTCCACTGAGAATTGCGTCAGCCGAAGCGCCTCTTCCGCCCTTTTATGCTCGGTGATGTCTTCCACGATCCCGTCGTAGTACATTATCTTCCCGTCTTCGCCCCGAATGGCCCGGGCGCTCTCGCGAACGAAGATCGCGGAACCATCCTGCCTCGTCCACGCTTCTTCCATGCCCGTCACTACACCGTCCTTTTCCATGCGCTCACGAAATAGTTTGCGAGCGTAATTGGGCTCGAACCCATCTTCTTCCAGGTTACGAGTGGCCAGTTCTTCGAAGTCCTTAAACCCTAACATCCTGACCAGGGTAGGATTCGCCATAAGGATATCGCCCTGGGGTGTCGTGCGGTAGATCCCAACCGTGGCGTTTTCTACAAGACTGCGGAAGCGCTCCTCACTTTCAAGCAAAGCCGCTTCTGCCCGCTTGCGGTCGGTGATGTCCAAGCCGATTCCCGCCACCAACACCTGACCGGAGGCGTCCTGTAATGGGAACTTATAGTTCAACCAGCCGCGTAGCTCACCGTCACGACCGAACGATTTCTCGATAATTTCAATCGCATGGCCCGCGGCCAGGGCGGCCCGGTCGTTCTTCCTGAATTCCTCGGCCATCGCGTGCGGAAAGATTTCGAAGTCCGTCTTGCCCACATAGTCTTCCGGCCTGACGCCGAAGCGTTTCTGAAAGGTCTCGCTGATGTAGACGTAATGGCCCTTTTCATCTTTCATCCAGGCGACCGTGGGGCTGTTGTCCATGAATAGCCGGAACCGTTCCTCGCTTTTGCGCAGCGCGTCTTCCGCCCGTTTACGATCGGTGATATCTGTCAGGAAGCCTACGCTCGCTGGGCCGTCGGGAAGGTCCACCATCACCACCGCAATTTCCGAGGGGAACTGGGAGCCATCCTTACGTTGACCGACCGCTTCATATCTCGCGGGCACCGGGAGGCCGAGCGAACGTTGTCGGGCGCGCTCTTCGATCATCGGCCGGGACTCCGGCGACCACTGTCCGCCAACGGGATGCCCGACAACGTCTTCGACGCTCTGGAAGCCAAACATATCCAGAAACTTTTGATTGACAAACAAGCGCAGCCCGGAACGAGTGAGACTGATGGCCACCGGCGCCCTCTCGATCAGTGACCGGAACCGCGCTTCACTTGCTTGGAGTGCCTCTTCCGCCTTCTTGCGTTCGGTGATGTCTTGCACCGTGCCGCGGATCTGCGTGATGCGGCCACTTGCATCGCGCAACGGCTCCCCGCGCCCAATCAACCACCGCTTCGAGCCGTCGGTGCACAGCAGTTCCAGGTCGAGTTGGTAAGAACTTCCAGTAGCGAGGGAGTTCTCCGCCGCCGCCTTCAGTCGCTCCCAACTTTCTGGGGCAAAAAACTGTTGATGCTGCTTGTAAGTGGGCGCAGGCAATTTAGGATCTCGACCGGCGATGTGATAGAGATTCTCATCCCAGATGACTGTGTCCGTCTCAGCCGTCCACTCCCAGACGCCCATCTGGGCGGCCAGCAGCGCTTCCTTCAGCGCGGCTTCACTCTGACGCAACGCTTCCTCCGCCTGCTTGCGCTCAGTGATGTCCTGCAGCGTGCCGTACAGCCGGACGATGCGGCCATCGCCGCCGCGCACGGCGGCGCCCCGAGCGTGAGCCGGGAAGTGCGTACCATCCGAGCGAACAACTTCCAGATCCAAGTCGTAGGGTTCACCGGTAGCCAAAGCCCGTTGCACGGCGTTCTCCAGGCGCGGCCAGCTTTCCGGGGCGTAGAGAGCCGCGCGCTCCTTGTGCGACGGAGGGGGCTGGCGAGGGTCCCTCCCAGTGATGCGGTAAAGCTCGTCCGACCACGTTGTGGTATCGGTAGCCACGTCCCAGCTTGAACTGCCCACGTGCGCCACGTGTTCGGCCTCCTTAAGGCGAGCTTCGCTCTCGCGAAGGGCTTCCTCCGCCTGCTTGCGCTCGGTGATGTCGCGGGAGACGCCGAATGTTCCCACGATGTTGCCCTGGGCGTCGCGTAGCGGCATCTTCGTAGTCGAGGCCCAGGCCACTTTGCCGCCAGGCCAGGTTACCTTCTCCTCCTTGCCCACCATCGGCTGGCCCGTCCCGATGATTCTCTCCTCATCTTTGCGGAATTCTCTGGCGTGTTCTGCCGAGAAGAAGTCGAAGTCGGTCTTACCGGCGGCTAGGGCAGGATGGTCCAGGCCCAGATATTTAGAGACCGCCAGGTTAATCTGAGTGAAGCGGCCCTCGCGGTCCTTGAAGTAGATCGAGTCGGGGAGATTGTCCATGAGGGTGCAAAAGAGATGCCTTTCCTCATTCAGTGCCGCCTCCGCCCGCCTGCGCCCGGTGATGTCTTGCACCATGCCAACAACGCACACCGGGCGTCCGTACCTGTCCTTAACCAACGAGGCAGTCAATTGCCCCCACACCACATCTCCACCCTTTTTGAGAAAGCGCTTTTCGGTCTCGTATTTCTCGCGTTTCCCTGCCACAAGCTCGCTAAAGAGCCGCCAATCTAAGTCCTGATCATCAGTGTAGGTATACTCAGTGAAGACCATGCGGCTCAATTCTTCCTCGTTATAGCCGAGCATCTGCTGGAGGGCCGGATTTGACTTGAGGGGATGTCCCTGAAGGTCTACCAAAGCCATGCCGATGGCGGCATTCTCGAACGTGGCGCGAAAACGCTCTTCGCTCTCGCGTAGCGCCTCCTCCGCCTTCCTGTGCTCGGTAATATCTCGGGAAACGCCGAAGGTTCCGACGATGTTGCCGTTGGCGTCGCGCAGGGGCATCTTGGTGGTCGAGACCCAGGACACCTGGCCATCCGGCCAAACTCCTTTTTCCTCCTTGCCCACTATGGGCAGGCCTGTCTCGAGAAGTTGGCCGTCATCTTTGTGGAATGCTTCGGCGTGTTCTGCGGGCAGGAAGTCGAAGTCGGTCTTACCGACCGCCTGGGCAGGGTGGACCAGATCGAATTTCTTAGCGAGCGCCAAATTAATCCGAGTGAAGTGGCTCTCACGATCCTTGAAGTAGATTAAATCGGGGAGATTGTCCATGAGCGTGTAGAGGAGATGCCTTTCCTCGTCCAGCGCCTCTTCCGCCCGCCGGTGTTCGGCGATTGTGCGCAGTGCCTGAATTCCGAACCCCAGGTCGCTGCTCAACTCCTTAAGTAGCTGCATCTCCCCTGAAGCAAAAGCATCCGGCTCCTCCGCGTAAATCGACAGTGCGCCCAGGACCCGGACATTCAAAAGGATGGGTAGGGCTACGCTGGATGCGTAGCCGCGCTTAAGTTGGTCTGCCTGCCACGGAGCGAGACTGGGCTCGGTCTGAATGTTCCGAGCTATCATCGTTTTTCCCGTGCGGATCGCTGTCCCCGTGGGCCCGTGCCCGCGTTCCGTATCCGCCCAGGTAATGTTCGCTGTTTGTAGGTACCCTTCCTCGCATCCGGCATGGGCCACAGGGCGTACTGACTTGCCTTCGTCCTGTTCTGCATAGCCGACCCAGGCCATCCGGTATCCGCCCTCACGCACCAGAATCCCGCAGACATCCTCCAACAAATGCGATTCTTCCGTGGCACGGACGAGGACTTGATTGCATGCGCTAATCGTTCGAAGGGCGCGGTTCACCCGCAGGAGTTCCGCCTCCGCCCGCTTGCGCTGGGTGATGTCGCGGGCAATTGTGGCGGCGCCAATCACCTCTCCGCCCGGGCCGGTGAGCGGGAACATGCTCAGCGAAACATCCACAAGGCTGCCATCCTTTCGAACCCGCACCGACTCATAGTGCTCGATGCGCTCGCCTCGCCTGAGCCTGGCGAGAATCTGCGGCAACTCCTCAGACCTGTCGGGTGAAACCAAAATCGAGATAGGTCGACCCAAGGCTTCGGCGGCGGCATAGCCATAGAGTTCCTCGGCGCCCTTGTTCCAGCTCGTGATAACGCCATCCAGGGTCTTGCCAATGATCGCGTCGTCGGACGACTCCCCAATCATGGCAAGTTCGGAGTTGGCCCTGAAAGCCCTCTGGTTTTCAGTGTGGAGGCGATGATCTTCTAGTACCCGCTGCACCGCGGCCGGCAGTCGTTCCGGCCGGTCCTTGAAAACAAAATCCGCGGCGCCCCGCTTAATGCATTCCACTGCGGCTCTTTCGCCCAGAGCGCCGGTGACGACAATCAGCGGAATTTCCCTTGCAGAGCCCTTCAAAATCTCCAGGGCATCGAGCGCCGTCCAATTGCTGAGCTCGAGATCGGCCAGAATCAGGTCGTACTCGCCTTTTTCCAGGCGCTGTCTGAATGTATCCGAAGAGTCTGCGACATCGAATTGCACGCTGAATCCTCCCCGCTCCAGCACGCTTGCCATCAACTGCGCGTCACTCGGGTTATCTTCCGCGATCAGGACCCGCAGGGGGTCCGGAGGAAGGATTGTACGATCTGTCATTGTCTTATCCAATTTGTGCCTCACCTTTCAGAGCCTGTATGAATCTCGGGTCTGTAGCGGCGGTCAAATGGTTGTCAAATTAGCCAACGCCGCAAGAGGAGCCGCAGGCCATCCCCCGCCGAATCTATCCGGAAAGCTTCTGAAGCGCGGAGCTTTCAGGCCGCCTGGGTAGTGGATAAGAGTGAGTGTGCGAGGGAGACAAAACCGATCGTCAACTGGGCTGAGGTGAAAACGACCGGTGCCCAACTGCGATGGCTGGCCTGGAAACGATTCGTGAGTGATTTGAGGAGGAGTGCGCCAGCTCTTCACCGACAAGACTCATAGTATGACCAATTTGCCAAATGTCAAGTAGTAACTTAAAATCGGCAGTGTCTTGGTTTGACGTAGGAGCGGTTTTGCGCCTGCATCGGGCGAGTTACGCACTTGCCTCAAATCGGTGCACTTCCACATTCTTGGACACTCTCTGCCATTTTGCTTCGTAGAAAAGTTAGTGCCCGAATTCTCCGTAACCTCTTCCGTGCGCTCGGTATACACGAAAATCCAGCTACTCGCTGCGATTGGCATTCCTTGTGCCTTATACCCATTTCGGAATGCAAGATTTCAGTTTCGAGGTTCTATGAATACCTTGTTCGACGAAGCCACTTGCCTGAGTGAGAATGGCGAATCTTTACCAGAAACCAGGAAGAACGAAGAAGCAGATGATCCAGGCAGCGTACAGCTTGGAAGTTCCCTCGCGCAGTGGTATGCCCTGCATACCTATCCTCGCCACGAAAAGCGCGTCTACGAACGCCTGGGGTTGCAAGCCATTGAGTGCTTCCTTCCCCTCTACGAAACCGTACACCGTTGGAAGAATGGCTGCAAGGTGCGAGTCGAATTACCCTTGTTCCCCGGCTATCTCTTCCTCAAAATCGATCCCCGAGAGCGCTTCAAGGCCCTAAGTCTGCCTGGTGCGGTTTCCATCGTGGGTTCCGTTACTGGTCCATGGCCGTTACCGGATGCGGAAATCGTCGGCCTCCGCACCAGGCTCCAGTCTCGCAACTTCGAACCTCACCCCTACCTGGCGATCGGCCAGAAGGTGCGGATCAAGTCCGGCCCGCTCGCAGATTTGACAGGATTCTTAGTGCGCCAATCCGGAGGCTTCCGAATTGTGCTCTCCATAGCTCTGATCCAGCAGTCCGCAGCCGTCCAAGTGGATGCCGATGACGTGGAACCGATTGGCCCCGCGCCCACGGGAATGGATGCATAACCGCCTTCTAACCCGGCCGTGAGTTGCCGTGCTAAGAAGTAGTAGGTGATCTAATGGAATTAATTCCAAGAAAAGCCTGGTTGTTCCTGATGTTAGCATGGGCAGCCACGATTTTTAGCCTTTCAACGGCGCCGTACTCTTCGGCTGCCTCTGCGAGCTTTTTCTCTACAGACCTTGATTGGTTATCCGTCTCAATTCATCCCCAGGATCTCGCTCTGCTGAACGAGTTGCTCCGCAAATCTGCACATCTCGCGGAGTATGCGATGTTTGCAGTGCTGCTCTACAATTGCCTGAAACCGGCTGAGAATCCTTTTTGGTCGCCAAGCGCCGCCAACTGGGCGTTCGTGGTTTCAGGATGTTACTCGCTGACGGATGAGCTTCACCAATACTTCGTCCCCGGAAGACACGCCTCCTTGTCCGACTGCCTTATCGACACAACGGGCGCGCTCCTGGGTCTCTGGGTGCTTTCTAAGGCCGTGGCAGGGGTGCGGCGGAAGCCAACCGATTCGTGGGACAGTTTTTGACAGCCCTTCATGGATCGGGATGAAACTCCCTGGCCAATCTTGTGTGGCTGGAAGGCAAAGGATCTCTAGTGATCATCGAATCGCAGCAAACTGCAAGCTTACGCGCAAATCCCCTCTTCGAGGCCCTGACGCTGACAATCTGTCAGGCCATTGAGGGTGAATACTGGTGCGAGACAATGCGGCCAGTGGCTGAGACGATAAGTGCTGAGCTAATCAAGCGCTTTCAGATCATTCCCAAGGAGCAACTTTAGCCGGCCGATTCTCACCCGGCTGACCGAATGCCAAAAGGGGACCAGCGGCAGTGCCCTGATTTGGGCGGTGAAGAAATGCGGGAAGGCAACTTTGAAGCGGAACGAACTGACGAACCGTGATGCAACGGACTGATCGGTCGACGGAAATGGAGTAAGTATGACGCAGACTCAATCACGCTCAACTCAACAAAGCTACATTTCAAAACCCAGAGTTCTGATCGTGGACGACGAGCCGAGCATCGTGAAGCTGCTGGCTGAGATGTTACGGCCGGAGGGGTACCGCTGCTTTGGGTGCCAGAGCGGTAAAGAAGCGGTGCAGTTATTGAACATCAAGGGATTCGACGTCGTACTATGCGATGTTCAGATGCCCGGAATGAGCGGCCTCGAGGTCTTGCGACGGGTTCGAGAGAAGCACCCCTGCACGGCCTCGGTGATGGTGACGGGCGAGGGGGACGTCCGGCTGGGCGTGCAAGCAATGAAAGACGGGGCGGACGATTATCTGCTGAAGCCGTTGAACCTTGACGCCGTGCTGGCCAGCGTCAACGAAGTGCTGGAACGGAAGAAGCATGAAACTAAAATGGAGAATCATCGCCAGCACATCGAGGGAATGGTCGAACAGAGAACCGCTCAACTTCGGCGGGCGATGTGGCAGATCGAGCAAACCTATGAAGAGACCCTGCAAGCACTCGCCGGAGCTTTGGATTTGAGAGACAACGAGACGGCCGGGCATTCGGAGCGCGTGATGGCGTACGCTGTAGAAATTGCGAGGGTAATGGGCTGTAACAAAAAGCAATTGGATATCATCGCGCGGGGTGCTCTCTTGCACGATATAGGAAAAATCGGCACCCCGGATTCCATCCTGATGAAGCCCGGCCCACTTACGGTTGAGGAGCGCTCGGTGATGCAAGCGCACGTTGGCGTAGGGTACGGCCTTTTGAGCCACATCTTGTTCCTGGTGGACGCCGCGGCGATTGTCCTGACGCACCACGAGCGATTTGATGGAACAGGCTACCCGCAAGGCTTATCCGGGGCGAACATTCCACTGGGGGCCAGGATCTTTGTGGTGGCCGACACCTTGGATGCCATGACTTCCGATCGATCTTATCGCCGGGCCCTGCCTTTTGCCGCGGCTCGCGAGGAGATGATTCGGGAATCCGGAAAGCAGTTTGACCCGGACGTGGTTTCTGCCTTCCTGGCGATTGATGAGAGTGTCTGGTCCGAACTCCGGACCAGAGGGAGAATCCAAAGGTCGTTGGGGATCGAGCAAGGGAAGCTCATGCTGGCCGCCCAAAACAGACATTTCTGCTGGCCACGGGCTACGGCAATTTTGAAACTCGGCAGGAGGGGACGGAAGCTGGCGTCACTGACCGCTTCCACAGGCCCGGAGGGACGACAGAGAGTAGCCAATGGCGTAAGAACGCGTGAAGAAATCGGCACACAGGTTTAGAACTACAGAGACACTGAGGCACAGAGACTGAAAAGAAAGGGCCTTTCTCCGTGGCTCCGTGTCTCTGTGGTTAGCGCATTTGATTTTTTTCACAGCTTCTTCCACCGTGTGCAACTTTCTGGCGCCGCTTCGCGGCTCTTCTTGGCATCAGAGACTAGACTCCCGGGTCAGACGGTTCCTCGGCGGCAGAATCATCGGCCAAACCGTACTTCGACATAAGGCGATAAAGCCGCGCGCGACTGATTCTAAGCTTGCGGGCCGCCAAGGCCTTATTCTTCGTCTCGCCGAGAGCTCGAATGATGGCGCGTTTCTCGGCTCCCTCCATGGTCGTCGCTGACTCGGCGGTAGGGACGGATTGATTCCTCAGTTCTACGGGCAGGTCCTCCAGATCGAGCATTCTCGCCTGCGTTAGCATGCAGCCGCGTCCGATAACGTTTTCCAATTCTCGAACGTTGCCCGGCCAGGAATGTGCCAGCAGTGCAGACTCCGCGCGTCTCGAGATCCTGTGAATCTCCTTGTGATACTGAGAAGCAAACTCTAACAGAAAACGTTGCGCCAGCAGAAGGATATCTTCCCGGCGCTCCCGTAGCGGAGGGATCTTGATCTGGACCATATTCAGCCGGTACCAGAGATCCGGCCGGAAGCGATTGGCTCTCATTTCCGCGTTCAAATCACGGCTGGTCGCAGCGATAACTTGCACGTCAACTTGGATGGCTTGCGGAACGCCCAGTTTCTGCACTTCGCCATTCTGCAGCACGCGCAAAAGCTTCGATTGTGCCCCCGAGCTTAAGTCTCCCACCTCATCGAGAAAGACCGTCCCCCCATTGGCCCACTCGAAAATCCCCACCTGGTCGCTTATCGCCCCCGTAAAAGCCCCTTTGCGGTGGCCGAAAAGCTGGCTTTCGGCAAGAGTGTCAACGAGGGCGCTGCAATTGAACACCGCGATGCGTTGTTGGGAGCGAGGGCTCAACGCATGTAAGGCTCGAGCCACCAACTCTTTACCTGTTCCGGTCTCCCCGGTAATCAGGGCAGTCCGGAAGTGCGGTGCTACACGGCGAACCAAATCGAAAACCTCCAGCATCCTTGGGCTGCGACCGATCATGCCCTGGAGGCTGAAAACCTCAGCGAACTCCTTTTCCAGTGAGCTCTCCCGCCGCAGAAGTTCAACCTGTCCCCGGACGTCCTCAACGATATTGCACACCTTCTCCGGAGTGATGGGCTTGCATACGTAATCTGTGGCCCCCGCCTGGATGGCTTTAACCGCAGATTCGATGGAATAGTCCCCCGTTATCATGACGACAGGTACCTCCGGATCACGGAGGCGGATGCGCCGCAGGGTTTCCATGCCGTCAATGCCGGGCATAGTGAGGTCCAGCAGGATCAAATCAGGGTTGAGGGTTTCCAGTAAGTCCACTGCGAAGAGCGGATCGGTCAAACTTTCGACGCGGACGTCCTCCTCGGCTAGCGCGACTTTATAGAATCGGAGCATTCCAGGATCGTCATCAACAGCAAGTATCACCAGCGGGGGAAGGGGCCGGGCCGTAGTCTCGACCCCTGAGTTCCGAGCGGCCGCAGTCGCTTTGTCCGACTGATCGAGATTTCTCTTGCCCATTCTGTTGGCCTTTCAGATTGAATACGTCTTCACCGAGCCCCGCTGAAGGTCGAACCCTGAAGATTCCCCGTGTGCAATTGTAACTCCGTTCAACTCTCCCCGGCGAAGGAACTTTATCCTCACCCTGAGTCCCGTTCTTCGGGCGCCGCATTTTTCTCTTGACAAGCGTGCCTAGATAGGCTATGATGGTGAACCTCTGCGGAAGGCCGCGAGGGAACTGCGGGAGGGGTTTCGAGGTGGCGTAAAGGAGGGAAGGTCTGGCGGGATGATAGAGCGGGATTGCGGATCCGGGATTCATGAAAAAGCCCGGAACAAAGCGAGAATGTCTATGAAAACAAAGGATATGGTCAAAAAGTCCGACAATGTAAGACTGACAGCTTTATTTCGGACGAAGCTTCTATGTCTATGAAAACAGATAACTTATCTGTTATTTGTGACATGTGCATGAAAACAAAACACTTAAATGCCTGGTTGGCCCCCTTTTGCACCGTAACCTATGCGAGGGCTAGCTCTGTTTGGATTGTCTCCCCCGCCGCCAGAGCCCGGTCGCGACCTGCCCTCTTGGCCTGATAAAGTGCCTTATCTGCCGCTCGATAGAGTGCTTGCAGTTCAACTCCGTCTCCAGGGTACTGAGCGACTCCGGCACTGAAGGTCACGTGAAACTCCACCCCCCCGGGAGTCGTGAAGAGCTCCTGCCGAAAAGCCTCCAGCAATCCTGTCATCCGCCGCACCGCGTCATGCTTCGACATGCCGAACATCCCAACGGCGAACTCTTCGCCGCCCCACCGCGCCACCACGTCCTCAGCCCGGAAGGTCTTGAGCAGAGTCTTTCCCAGCCTGCGCAGCACCTGATCTCCCACGGCGTGGCCGTACGTGTCATTGATTCGCTTGAAGTTGTCAAGATCGAGCATGCAGAAGGTAAACGGCTGGTGGAAACGGCCAGCCATGCGGATCAAGTGGTTCAGCGTGGTAGTCGATTTGCGCCGATTGGCCACTCCAGTAAGCGGATCGGTTTCTGCGAACATGCGATAGAGGCGCGCTTGCTCCAACCGATTGCTTATGCGGGTCAACAGCTCAGGACCGACGATGGGCTTGCGGACAAAGTCGTCAGCGCCGGCAGCGAAGACTTGTTGCACGGTTTCCGCGTCCGTGCGCATGGTGACGAAGACGATCGGAATGCCATACCAGCGGGGATCATTGCGTATTACTCGACACAGCTCGAGGCCGTTCAGGTGCGGCATTTCCACATCCAGAATTAGCAGATTGGGCGAGGTTCGTTCGAGCGTCTCCCAGAAACGAAGCGGTTCATCCAAGGTGATCACCCGGATTCGTTTGGGTTCGAGTAAAGCCTTGAGAGTGGCCAGCACCAGCGGATCATCATCCACTGCCAGAACCTTGGATTCCTGCGCACTCCTACGGTTGAGCAGTTGCGTGACGGCATCCAGGACCTCTGAGGGTGGGAGCGGTTTCTGGAGGAAGCCGCTCCCGCCGCGCCGCGCCACTTCGACACGATCGACCAGGCTGTCGTGCCACGTCAGGATGAGCGTAGGCACGGCAGGTTCGCGGGCGGCCAACTCTTCCAGCAATTGCAAACTCCTCCGAGCGTCTTGGGGTAACGACAAATCCAGGAGCGCCACGTCCGGCCGGCAGCGTTCGAGCAGTTGCCTGGCGGCGTATGAATCACTGGCCATTTCCACCCTAAGCTCCCTGCTGCGGGCTTCCTCGGCCAGTTGCGCCGCCAGTTCTTCGTCACTGCCCACAACCAGCAGGACGGGGTGGCTCTCGCCCACGGCGACATGGGGCCCGATTACGTGGTCTGCCGGTCTGCTCTCCAATTCCCGACGCAGAGCCGCAGCAGTTGGCAGAAGGGACAAGGCTTGAGCTTCTCCCAGGGTTGATCCCGTTCGAAACGACCGCTCAATCTCAAGAGCCAGCCGTGAAGCCTCCTTGAAGCCAAAGGATCCTACTGACCCAGCCAGTTTGTGAGCTTCCTGCTCCGCCTTCAGCCGGAGTTCGTCCGTGAGATCACCCTCCAACACCGCCGATAAAGCTTGCTCGACCACCTCGACACGCCCCAGGACCGTGCCTTTGAAGCGAGGCCAGAGCTGGGCTACAGCGGCCAGTGTCTGATCCTGAGCCAAACTCGGCTTTTCATACAACACAGAATTTGGAGAGACGTCTACAAGAAACGGAGTCATCGTCTTACACCTCCCAACCGCTGGCGGACATAGGTTACGTCGGCCAATGCAGGGCTTTTGCTATCTGGCCTGCTAACTCGAGGGGGTCAAAGGGTTTCGCCAGTACTCCTGCCACCCCCAGTTCGGCGAACCGCCTTCGATCGGCAGGCTGCAACTTGGCCGTTAATAGGACGACGGGGATATGCCGAATCGCAGGATCATCTTGCAGTTTCCGGAAAGTGGTAGGCCCATCCATGTCAGGCATCATCACATCCAGGAGGATGGCGTCGGGTTGATCAGCTCGAGCTATTCTTAATCCCTCACAACCGGAACTGGCAGTTAACACCTTCCAACCTGCGATCATCTCCAGACTGATCTCCGCCACTTCCCGAATATCGTCTTCATCATCAACAATAAGAACCCTTGGTTTCTTCATCGCCGCCGCCTCTCTCTCTGTCCGGAAGTCGCCCAGTTAAGCAAACCAATTGCCCGCTGCTCAAACTCCTGCGGGGTAAGGCGACTCTTGGTCATAAAAATGGACTCCCCAAGCCGCAACCGCGCTTTCTCCGAATCATCCAACTCCTTCACCGAGTACACCGCCAAAGGCAAACGCTGCAAATGCGCGTGCTGCCGGAGTTGTTCTACCACACCGAAGCCGTCGAGTTCAGGCAAGATCACGTCAAGCACCAGCAGATCGGGAATGAATGACGGACAGAGATCAACGGCCTCCTGCCCGGTCCGGGCGAGGAGCACCACCGCGCCGTGCCGTTCAAAGACCGTCGTTAGCACGCGCGCCAAGTCGGCGTCGTCTTCAACCACTAGGACGCGTGGGCCTTCACTCAGCTTGCTCAAGACAGATTCCAGTACGGGGAGCAGAGAGGCTTGGGTGAAGGGTTTCGTCACCCAGCCCGCCATTCCCCTGGCGGCGAGTTGGATTTCGTCCGGAGCCGTGCCGCCAAGGCCGATCACAGGTAGATCCCGTGTGTGGGATTGTTGCTTCAGGGCAGTTATGGCTTGCCCGCTGTCCATGCCAGGCATTGAGGAGTCAACCAGTACGGCGCCCGGTGACTCGATGGATGCCATCTCGATTGCTTCCTGCCACGACGCCGCCGCGAGCAGGGTGTAGCCCTGCCTGCTCAAGACGGCTTGCACCGCGCCGAAGATATCTGCTTCAACAGCGCACACCAGTACTTTCCGGGCCCGCAAGCCGTCGTCAACCGTGACAGTTTCGGCCGGGAGCGAGGGCAGAGTGAAAGAAAACGTGGATCCCTGGCCCAGCGTGCTTTCAACCCAAATGCGCCCACCATGCTGCTGCACGATGCTTCGAGTGATCGGCAAGCCCAGACCGGTGCCGCCCTTCTCCCTTCGGTCCGAGGCATCAACCTGCTGAAAGCGTTCAAAAATGTTCTCGCGCTTCTCCTGCGGAATGCCCCGCCCCTGATCTTTCACTTGAAACAGAATCTGATCTGCTTGGCGGGTTGCCGTAAGCCGAATGGTCTTGCCCCGAGGCGAGAACTTAATAGCATTGCTGAGCAGATTGATCAACGCCTGTATGATCCTGTCCTGATCAACCCACAGTCGGGCGGAGTGCAGTGAAACGGACAACGTGACACCTGCCTTTTCCGCTAAGTCGCGCACGCTATCCGCTGCTTGAGTCATCAGGCCGGCAGCGGTGCAGGTTCGTTTCTCCAGGATCATCTTGCCGGACTCCAGGCGCTCGAGATCCAGGATATCGTTGATAAGACGCACCAGGCGGTCGGTGTTCGACACGGCGATCTCCAGCATCCGTTGTCCCTTTTCGGGCTGGGAACGCAGCATGCCGGCGGCCAGTAACCCCAAAGCCCCGCGAATCGAAGTGAGAGGCGTACGCAGTTCGTGGCTCACCACCGAGACAATCTCACTTTTCGTCCGTTCGATCTCGCGCCGCTCGCTGATGTCGCGGGCGACCGTCGAAGCGCCCACGACCTCGCCGTCGGCGTTCTTGAGTGGAGAAATGGTGACGGCCACATCGAGGCGCCCACCGCCTTTGGCAATCCTCACTGTCTCGTGAGGCTCAATCCGCTCACCTCGTTTTATCCGATTGAGAAAGCCCTCAACTTCCTTATGACGCTCTGCCGGCACCAGGAACAAAACCGATTGCCCTATCACTTCCGAGGCCGCGTAGCCGTATAACTTTTCCGCCCCGCGGTTCCAGGTTTGAATAGTACCGTCAAGGCTCTTGCCGATGATGGCATCCTCTGAGGACTCAACGATTGAAGCCAGGTAGTCTCGCGTCGCTTCCGCGAGCTTGCGCTTCGTGATGTTGATGAAAGTGCCTTCGATAGGCCGGGAACCGCCTTCGGCTGAAGTCCCGAGACTTACGTTGGCAAGCACCCAGACGGGATTACCGTCGTTGCGCCGTAGTCTCATCTCAAAATTAGACAGACGCCCGTCAACTGTGAGCTTTTCAAGAAACGTGGCGCGCTCCTCGTCCGAAAAGTAGAATTCCGGCGCACTGCAACCCAGAGCCTTCTGAGGCGAGTCAAAGCCGAGGATGTTGGCCATCGCCTGGTTGCATTCCAAGATCTTCCCATCCATTGAGCTGCGGAAGACGCCCGCCAAGTTGCGTTGGAATAGCATGCGGTACCGTTCTTCGGATTCGCGCAGCGCCTCCTCTGCGCGCAGACGCTCGGTAATGTCGCGCGCATAGGCGAAACTGTATTCCTTCCCGTCGAACTCCAGGTAGGTAGCAGTTACCTCTACCGGGAAGGTTCTTCCCTCTTTGGTTTGGTGCTGGGTTACCAGGACTCGTGAGCCCTGTGCTTTGACGTCTTCCCAGGCCGTCCCCCAACCTACCTTGCGGATCATCGGATCGATATCCGGAATTGACAAGGCAAGCAGTTCTTCCCTTGAACGACCCAAAGAGCGGCAGGCCGCCTCGTTGGCGTAGACGATACGGCCTTGTGGATCCATCCAATAGATACCATCCGAGGCACGCTCCACCGAGAATTGCGTCAGCCGAAGTGCCCTTTCCGCCTGCTTGCGAGCGGTGACGTCCTGCTTGATGGCAATGAAATGACTGAGGGTTCCCTGGGCGTCGCACACAGGAGTGATCGTCATTTCCTCGGTGTACAGCGTGCCGTCCTTGCGTCGGTTGACGATTTCTCCCTGCCATACCTCACGGGAGAGGATTGTATTCCACAGCTTCTGATAAAAAGCTGAGTCATGTAAGCCGGACCTCAGAAATCGTGGGTTTTCGCCAATAACTTCTGAGGCGGGGTATCCGGTCAAGCGCGTGAAGGCCGGGTTCACCCAAATGATGCGGCCTTCTCGACTGGCAATCACGATACCGTTGGCGGCGGACTCCAGGGCGGCGGTCTGGAGGCGAGTCTGCTGTTCTGCGCGCACAGCATCAGTGACATCTTCGGCGATTCCGACCACGCGGCAAAACTTCCCTCCGGCATCGCGCACCGGAAAGGCCCGCGCCTTGATGTACCTCACTGACCCGTCCGGCCGGACAATGCGATAATCTGCACTGGCTTGCTCACCTTGATAGGACCGGCTGAGCAGGTTGATGGCTCGCTCACGGTCATCCGGGTGAATGGTATCGGTCCAGGCGTCTGCGCGCTCGTAGGCCTCCTGGCGAGGCCGGCCCCAGACTGCTTCGTAGGCCGGGCTGAGGTAAGTCAGCCGCGGCGGGTCCGGTTCTCCGATAAAGAAAACCTCGTGGATGTTGTCAGCCAACTGGCGAAATTGCTCTTCACTATTGCGCAACGCCTGCTCAGCCTGTTTTCGGTCAGTGATGTCGCGGGAAACCCCGAACGTTCCGATGATGTCGCCGCTGGCGTCGCGCAGGGGCATCTTCGTGGTCGAGAGCCAAGTCACATGGCCATCCGGCCAGACTCCCCTCTCCTCCTTGTTCACGATGGGCTGGCCCGTCCGGAGGAGTTCGGCGTCATCTTTGTGGAACGCTTCGGCGTGTTCTGCGGGTAAGAAGTCGAAGTCAGTCTTGCCGATTGCCAGGGAAGGATGGTCCAGATCAAATTTCCCAGCAAGCGCCAAATTAATTCGGGTGAAGCGGCTTTCGCGATCCTTGAAGTAGATCAAGTCGGGGAGATTGTCCATGAGGGTGTGGAGGAGATCTCTTTCCTCCATCAGCGCCTCTTCTGCACAATGATGGCCGGTAATGTCCTGGCCGAGGCTACTGCAGCAGATGTTTTTCATATGAATTGTTGTGTGCGGTCTGGTCTACGGCTGAACGACGTTGGGCGTGAAGGGCGGAGTTCAGCCCTTGACCTGTTCACTCCACCCTGGAAAATCTTCGCGCGTGCTGAGGGAAATGGTGTTATCCAACCCTGTGTACTCAAAAAGCGAACTGATATACGGCTGCGCTCGCGGCGCCGCTGGTCGCCGCCAGCACCGAAGGCGCGGCGCGCGCGAACAAGGATTTGATGAGACAGCCGGGGACATACAGAATATCTTCCGCCTGGAGTGGGACGTCCACTTCCTGGCCCTTGAGCAGCTTAGTCAGTTCTATATGGACATCCGTATAGCCGGAAGATCCTTTGCGGAGAAGCCTCGCGCCATTCATTCGGGAAGTAGAAGTGGTTCCACCCGCCATGGCGAGCGCTTGCAAAAGGCTGATTTTCCCGTCATTTTGCATCACGAAGCCGCCCGGCCGGCCCACCTCTCCCAGAACGTACACCAAACCGGCGCGCGGAATGATGACCTTATCTCCGGGGTAGAGCCGGAGGTTGGAGGAAAGCGAATGGTGGGCGTCTCTTGATAAGAGAACGCTAAGGGTGGAGCCGTCTCTGGCGCGCTGGATGGTGATTTCGGTCCCCGCAATGGGCGTTGTTCCACCTGCGGCGGCGAGAACATCCAACAAGCTCTGGCCCCCCGCGACTCCGTAGACCCCCGGTGTCTTCACCTCGCCCAAAACGGATACGCCCTGAGTACCGTACTCGCGAATGATGACTGATACTTGGGGAGTAAGGAGGTAGTTACCCTCCTTCAGCTTATTTGCAATGAGAGCCTCAGCCTGGCCGGTTGTGAGCCCGGCAAGGTGCACGCCACCGACGAAACTAAGGGTTCCATCTCCCAGATCGTCGAGTCGAATCGTCTGGTGCAAGTCGGCCTCATCATAGACATTCACTTCAATCAGATCCCCCGGTCCGATCTTCATGCTGGCTTGGCGCGTTGTTCCCTCCGTGGGAACAGTTGCGGTACGAATCGTATTCATGCTGCCGGCGAGAATGGGAGGAGCCGGAGTTTGGCCTGCCGCGGCAAGAACGCCCGCAAGACAGGCAACGGTGATTGGCAACCGGAAGAACAATCGGCAAATCGACGTTGCTAAACTCATGGGAAAGACTCCTCTTTGTTTTAGTGGACATCTGGGCTGTAGTACCCACGCCCGTCCTTCGCGTTCGACTTATACCCCAGGTACACGTAGTGGTCGACAGACTTCAGGTCGAAGGCATTCATGACGACGCCGGCGATCCGCTTGCGCGATCGCATGAAAAGGTCACGGACACGAGTGAGGGATTGTTTTGTTGTAACGCCAGAGCGCACAACAAGAATCACACCATCGCAATAGGCGGAGACGACGACCGCATCCGTAACTGACAAAACAGGGGGCGTGTCCAGGATGATGAAATCATAGTTCTTGCGCCACTCCTGCACGAGTTCCCCCATGCGTGGCGAGCCCAGCAATTCCGCTGGATTCGAGGGCCGCGGGCCGGCAGCAAGCACTGACAGGGTCGGCAAGGAGGGGAATTTCACCGGAACGGTAGATGATGGTCCAGCCGGGATAAGAGAGCTTAATCCTCCTTGACCGTCGAAATTCAACTTGCGTTCCAGAACTGGCCGCCGCATATCGGCTTCAACCAACAGTACCCGTTGATTTTGCTGAGCCAGCGCCGCCGCACAGTTCAGAGCAGTTGTAGTCTTCCCCTCACCCGGCAAGGCGCTGGTGACCAGGAAGACATTGCTCGCGCCTCGACGACTTCCCTGCAGAATCGAAGTCCGCACGATTCGGTATGCTTCAGCGATTTGGGACTGGGGATTGGACAGGACTAAAGTCATTGCTCGGGAGGGTACTGTCGACGGAGGCTTAATCGACGTCGTCGACGGTTCTGGCAGCTTTCGAAACTTCCAGAGAGGAACTGATCCCAGTGCCGGCGCCAGGGTTATCTGCTCGGCGTCATCGGGTGTGGTAACTGTGTCGTCGCAATTCTCCACCACAAACGCGCCCGTTACTCCAAACAACAACCCGCCAAACATGGCGACAGCAAGGACCAGCGCTACCCTTGGCTTGGCTGGCCGGTCAGACGGCCTCGCGGGGTCGACGATCACGATATTGGTTGACCGCAGCCCAGCCAGCACTCCGGCCTCCTTCAGTTGTTTGAACAAGGAGTCATAGAGATCGCGTTTCGACTCGACTTCGTGTTTCATGATGGAGTACTGCACGTTCTTGTCATTAAGTGTGTTTGCGTCGGCCTTCGCGCGTTCGAAAGCGGCCCGCAAGCCGTTTTCGTTTTGCTGGGCCGTGAGGAAGTCGTTTTGTGCACGCGTCGCGAGGTTCTGGACCTCAGTTTGGATGTTCGCATCGAGCTGGTTCAACTCACCTTGCATTTGCAAGAGCCTCGGATGCGATGAACCATATTTTGCTGCCGCGTGCGCGTACTCCACCTTGAGCTGGCTTTGCTGGGCACGCAGAGCCTCAATGGTTGATTGGGCGTTTGAATTGGTCACCGACCCCGTTGGGGAATACGTGGCCGCCAATGCGGAAATCAGCTCCGGGTTCCCACTCCTGGCCAATTGCCAGACGGCCTGCGCGAGAATCCTGTTCCTCTCTGCGGCCACGACCTGCTGGTCGGCTTCGTCCAGGCGTGTCATCACGACGTTGTGCGTCTCGTCGACCCCCAGAAGACCTGACCGTCTCTGGTACTGAACCAGCGCCACCTCAGAGGCCGCCACCTGGTCTTTGAGGTCATCAAGCTGCTTCGATAGCCGGTCCGAGACCTGCGCCGTTGCCGCAAAACGGGTTCGGAATTGCTGCTCCTGGTAATCGCTGACCAGCGAGTTCACTACATCGGCTGCCGCGTCGGCGTCGGGACTGTAGAACGAAATCTTGATGATCCGCGTACCGTCCACCGCATCGACCTTGAGGTTCTTGTGATAAATCTTCAGCATCCTTGCTCGCCGGTGGGGAGCTTTGTCCAACGGCAATTTGGACTCATCTGGGGAATTCTCCCACGGGAGCTTAAGTGTCCACAGGGGTTTAGGTGAAAACTCCCAGCGGTTCTCAAGCTTCAAGTCGCTGATCACCTGCAAAGCCAGCGTGTCGCTCTTTAAGGTGTCAATTTGCGTTTGTTGGGTCACCTGATAATCCATCGCGGTCGCGTCACTGAGCTCCTCACGGGGACCCTCGGGCACGAGAGAGTCTGAATGTTCTTTATTGAATTGGATCGTCGAGTTGGACTCGTATTTCGGCGTGACCACCAAACAATAGGCAAGGCCTAGAGCGAAGAAGCCACAAGTGGCTGCAACAAGAATCCGTTTTCTCTTCATTAGGATGCGCCAGATCTCGCCGAAAGACACGTCTACGACCGGCTCGCTGTTGGCGAGCATCGGGGTCACTCTGGGCACAATGGCGGCAGGCTGACGCTCCTCATTTTGCGCATCGTTCGCCGGCATGATATTGTCAGACATCACACATTCCTCGTTATGTTGTTAAGAGTATTAATTCTAGCTACTTGAACATTTAGAAGGCACACTGCACGACTCACCCGATCCTATCTTCAGCGACAGGGGATTAGTCAGTCGTGGCTGCTCATTCCTACTTGGCTTCTCGACCGGGCGGAACTCAAATACAATCGCGTCAGCCCACCCATGACCGACCAGGGTTCGAGGAGGTATCGCCGCCACAGCCGGGCCGGTTCGGACAAGAGTCGGTAGAGCCACTCAAAACCAAGGCGGCCAACCCAGCGGGGCGGCGTGGGGATTTCGCCGGCGATATAATCCATCAGCGCGCCGCAGCAAAAAACTGCGTGGGCGGCAATATCCTTCTGATTTTCCAAAACCCAAACTTCCTGCCGCGGCATCCCCATTCCGACCATTAGGATGTCAGGGGCGTAGGCTTTGATCTCCGCCAGTACCGCTTGATTTTCGGGCCCGGAGTGCTCCGCATTGAAATGCCCATGATGGGTGCGAATTTGTAGGCCTGGGTACCGGCTTTTCAATATTCGAGCTGCTTTGGCGGCCATTCCAGGTCTAGACCCCAGATAGAAAATGCGCCATCCGTGATCTGCGGCCTGCTCGGCGAGAAGTGGTAGAAGATCCATATAACCCGTCCGATGCTCACGCTTGAGCGGCAATCCCAATAGCCGCCCCAATAAGACAAGCGACATGCCATCAATGTGGTTGTAGTCCGTCAGGGAGTAAAACTCACGCATCCGTGGCTCATGAAACCACATGTAGAGGCTGTGCAGATTATGGTTCCCGATAATGTGCTGCGTGCGGCCGTCTATTGCTTGGGAGACACAGTCTATCAGTTCGCGCTTGGACAAAGCATGGATTCGAATTCCGAGGAAGTCGAAGGCGGGAGTTTGCATATTAGCCTTTGCGGATGGAATTTCGGAAATGTGAAATAGGAGTTGACCTGGCTTGCGTGGGCGTAACCGTTAGTTATCAGGGGTTGTCACTCTGTGACGGATTTTCGCCGCGGCTCGGTACAAGGCTTCGCCATGCTCAATTAGGTGATTGGTTCCACCGAAGAGAGTAATCATGAAGCCTCATAGAAGGCGCGTTGCCGCATTGCTATAAAGCACGCAGGATGCCAGTCGCATCCGCCTTCCGGGCTTCTCCTCAACCCCTGTGAATCGAGGAGATTAGAATGAATCTAAGCAACTAATGTGTTGGACGCAATCGCGAAGGAATTGTTCGGGAAGCCGTAAGTGTTTCGTTATGGCACAGTTGTCACACCAGCACGGATTTCTTCCACCCGCGCGCTGACTTGACCCATAGCCCTGAGGCCGTGCCGTCATCCACCCACCTTAACTCACCAAGAACTCCCTGTTCAGGCAACGGTGGCATGGCTTGCGGTGTCAGGCGGACACCGCTGCCCACCATGTTCAATAGAGGATGATCGACCGAACTGCCCGAGGGAATACGGTTCTCCAAGCCTCCCAAGACGCCCCAAGTGCTGGTGCCCAGAATGCAAGCGCCCTCAAGGTCGCCTGCGAATGCCTTGGCCAGTCGGTGTTCCTTGTCAGCAAAGACGACGTTGCCCAGGTAGCTGCCGTGTTTACCTTCGGGTGCAATCAGGAACCCTGCGCCGGAATTGTCCTTTGCCCACCGGCTGTAATAAACGCGGCATTGGACGATAGATTGGTGGGGCTTGGTAACGTAGAAACCGGCGATGGTCGGTGAATCGGCGTAGCACTGGTTAAAAGTGTTGTTGCCGCCGTTGCAATAGAAACAGTGTTGCATGGGTCCTTGGGTGGGGTCGTTATTCCAGACGTGGACCATGGTGAACCAATTGCTGCTTCGATCACTGCGCAGGCCCGTCTCATAGCCGATCACGTGAGCCAAAATCACCTTGCAGTCGCCCCTTTCGAAATGGATGCCGATACTCCGGGGTGCATAACGCGTATTCAGTTCAACATCGCACCGAACTCGTGTGAGGTTCGTTTCATATCCGCCATCGAGCAGGTGAATGCCCTTATAAAGTGCGTTCAGCACTTCCAGGTCCGCGATTTCCATCCTTGCCACGCCACTCTCCACTCGCAGTCCGGTCAAGGGTTGGCGGTTTCCATCGATCACGCCGCCGCGAATACACCCGCCGTGAAAACAGTATTTTGAGTCCTCGCCGCCGCCCTTGATGATCACCGCGTCTCCCTGGAACCCCCGCCGCGCCCGAATAACCGCATACGGCGTCATCACCAGGCTGACCGACAGGGGCAGACGAAGCGGCTTAGAGATCTCGTACTCGCCGTCTGCCAGCTCCAGCGTCCCTCCGCCGCGTGCTTCCAACTCTGCGATGCGCGCGGTCAAATCCGAGTGCCAGTCACCGACCTGGAATCCATCCATCGCCGCCGAACTTGGGGGTATTCCCGTACCCGTTTGGCTTGCATTCAGCAAGCTCATCTTGTTTCCGAAGAGTCCGGCCAGAATCCCCGATCGAAGTGAGTTCCGGAGGAACTGCTGCCGTGTCGTTTTCATATTGTCTCCGCTTCATGATGAGGCAAGCATCGTCCCACGAGGAGGGAAGCCCCCATCGCGGGAATGATTAAGCGCTCGTATCCGTCTACCATCGCATCGAGGCTAAACATTTTCGCCCTTTCGGCCGCCCTTCTTCCCATCTCCTTTGCATAAGAGGTATCAGCCAGAAATCGGTTCGCGGCCCGCGACAGTTCCTGAGGGGTGGGTGACACAAGAACCCCGGTGTTTTGAAGAACCTCGCGGCACGCGGGAATATCGCTGGCGACAATAGCCATCCCTGCCGCCATCGCCTCGATCAGGGCTAGTCCCAAGGCTTCGAAGGCAGAAGGAAACATGAATAGATCGCAGACGTTCATGACGGCGCGGACTTCTTCGGGAGTGATCTCACCCATAAAGCACACGCGGTCGGCCAATCCCATAGCTTGCACGTGCTGCTCGAGGGTGTCCCTTAGCTCACCATCCCCGACCAACACTAAATACGCGCCGGGTATTTGCTGAAGGCTCTTTAGTAACGCCTCGTGGTTCTTTTCTCGGGATAGGCGTCCCACATGCAGTATCCTCGGCCGGCCGACCGGAAGGTCCGCCAATTGTTGACTACTGGAACAGCCGTTTTGAGCCAGCTCGACGCCGTTATAGATCATGTGAATATTCCTCTTATAGCTTTCCGGGTAAGCCGACATCGACTCCACGACTGAATGGGATACGGCGATCTGCGTGGTATAGATCCCTACCGTCCCGAACAACCAATCGGCAAACCGGGGGAAGGCCGGATAACCCGTCGGAATGCAATGTTGTACTGCCACTCTCCTGCTGACCCCCGCCGCAGCCCCCAGAAGTTGGCCAAGAACGTTGGCGTAGTGCCCATGTGTGAAGATGACGTCCGGCTTATGATGGCGAAACCACATGAATAACCTTATGGCCAGCAGGAAGTACCCCCACAGCGAAGGCCTTCGATTCGAGAGAACGCGCACTCCGGGTTTGCCAGAATAGGTGGGGCGTTTGAGGTAAAGGAACCAAAGCTCCGTGTCATGCCCTCTGCTTCGCAATCCCTCATGCAACAGGTAGGCGACTCTCTGCGCCCCCGCAGCTTCCATCTGAGTAACGATTTGGACGACCTTCATTGCGCCCTCCCGACAAAGCGCACACGCCAATTGTGGCGTAGCTGGCGCGGGCACAATCGCATTTCGGAAGGAATCCGCGCGGCTCCTCCGACTTCCACTCCCCTTAGCATTTGCACTGTCCTCCCATCGACTGACTCAACCAGAAGCGTAGCCTGCTCCGCACATCGCGCGGAAACAGACCCACGATGGCATAGCGCATTACATCGGTGAATAAGGGTTTCCCTCGCTGCATGCTGTGTTTCAGCAATGCCCAATACTCCGCTGGTGTTGCCGCCCGCGCCGCCATCTCGGCAACATCAGAGAGAACAAAGCTCGCATAGGCACGAGAACTGATGTACGGTGCCATCTCCTCAATCCACGAAAGCGAGAAGTGCCAATCATTTGTTCTACTGCTTATTCCCGGCAGAGTCGGGTCGATGTTGAAAATTGTGAGTGGACTGCCCTCGAAATCGAAACCAACGCCCTCTTGACCCGCCGCGCGGAGCACCCAGTCCCAATCCTGGTGTTTCTTTAACCCATCCCTAAAAGGTACCCTGAGCAGGAAGTCGCGCTTGGTGAGCAAGGTCGAACTTTGTATAACACCCCTGCTGTGGAAGACGCTTTTTCGGCAGAGCAGATACTCGTTGATTGGTTCCCCCGGTTCTGGAAGTCGCCGCGGCCAAACGTAGTCGGCAAGCGGCGTTCGTGCAATCATCCGGCACAAGACAACTGGGATGCTGTGGGCAGATCGCCCCGCGGCAGATAACTGCAGTTCGATTTTGCGTGGCAGCCACTCATCATCGTCGTCGAGGAATGCAACCCAGTCGCCGTTTGCCGCCTGCACCCCGGCATTTCTGGCGGCTGATCCCCCTCGACTGTCCGGTGAATTGACAATGCGAAGACGCGGATCCCCAATTGCACTCAGAGCCCGGCTTGTGGCGTCATCTGGTCCATCCACGACCACGACGACTTCCATATCGCGGTGCGTCTGGTTCAACGCGGTCTTCGTGGCTCTCGCGACAAGGTTTGGACGGTTGCGCGTGGGAATGACAGCACTGACTAATGATCTATCACTCATGTGTACCACTCCAAGCGGGAATCTCCCACCCTATTGATTTAACGGACTTTCCGGCACGACCCCATTCATCGATCACCTGTTCGTAGATGCGCTCAAGCGCCTGCCCCTGTTTTCGGATGTCGAAACGGCTTCGGACGTGCGCCTCACCAGCCCGGCTGAATTGCCTCCACAGCTGCCCGTCGCGAAGTAGCAGAAGAATTTTTGCGCCCAAGGCCTGCCAGTCCCGTTCCGGGACCAGAAAGCCCGTTTGCCCATCAGCGACTGCTTCCGGAATGCCGCCACTGGCGAAGCTGACGACGGGTAGACCCATTGCCTGCGCTTCCGCAAACACGATTCCGAGGGCTTCTCGCTGGCCGGATTCGGCCACCACACTCGGAGTGCAGAAAACAGTGGCGCGATTCATCCAATCCCTGACCATATTCGGCGATTGCGCGCCGAGAAATGCGAAGTTTCTTAGAGACTTCTTGGCTTGCCCTTCCAGTTCGGCTCGCAAAGGGCCATCTCCGATAACAATAAGCTTGGCTTCCGGCGCGAAGCCCTGGATATCAGCCATGGCTCGGATCAGATATTCGCAACCTTTTACCGGGACAAGCCGGCCGACGAAGAGAATCACGGGAGATCGCGAGATCTGAGGATCGGGGCAAAAGAGCTCGAGGTTAATTCCTATGAAATGGACCACGATCTTTTCTGCGGGAAATCCTTTCGCCAGAGCTTGGTTGCGCATGAAATTCGACACGCAGAGAAAGCGACTACCTTGTGTCTTAAGCTTCTCCCGCCGCCATAAATAAAGCGATGATTGACGGTTGTCCCTTACCGTAATGTCGTACCCGTGGAATGAGGCCACAAGTGGGGATTCCAGCGCCCGTGCAAGCGCCAGAGCGTTGCATGCGTCGGGCGCAAAATGTGCATGAACCAGGGCAGGACTGAGTTTGAGTAGCTTGTGTCGAAGGGCCATGCTGGGCCCCAAAAGCTTGAATTGATATCTTTTCGCCTTCCCTGCGAACCCGTCGCGGCTTACAAAATGACATCGCTCGTTGGGCAGGGGTAAGCCTGGGACTTGACGTAGACCCAAATAGAATGGGCGAAAATGGCTCAGTGACTCTGCTTGGGCCGGAATGAATGTCTCTGAGGCTGCCAGCAGTTCGTCGCGGTAGATAATGCACGTTTGCCTAGAACCCATAATCGAGCACCGGCGCTTTTGATAAGAATCGCTCCCGCAAACATATTGAAAGGTTTACGGCTGCGGAGACATATAAAACCCAGAAGATATTGTTTTGCATCAGGATCGAACTCTCGTCGAGGTTATAAATCACCATCAAACACAGATATGCGCAAAACCAGTATGAGATTGGTCCGGGAACTCTTCTGACGAGTTGCAGCGCTCGCTTGGATAAGAAGAGATAACCCGTGACAAACGTGGCAAGGCCGAGCAAGCCCAAATCGAGCGAAAGATCGAGGAACCCGTTATGTGAAAATTTCACATACCAGCCGACGCTCAAGAGGAGTGAAGAGGATCCACCTTGCATCCCCTCCCAAAAGCTATTGAATCCATAACCCAACCATGGGTGTCGCGAGATGGAAACCAGCGCCGCACTCCACAAACCAGTTCTTCCTGTTAACGTCGGGTTACGGCCCACCAGGGCGAGAAGTTCGGTGTGGTTCGTGAAGATGAGAAATGCCAATGCGAAAACCAGCGTGCCAGTGCCAATTATTACTGGGACTAAAAAAGTGAGATTAAGCCTTGCCAGCCGAAACATTAGCAGGACCGCCAGCATGAAGATAAGTACGATCGCTCCAGTGACGGATCGAGATGCCGCGAGGAGACAAAGGGACGCCACGACTCCAACCCAGCGAACCCAACTGAGTGCGGACGGTCTCACAAAGTAGAAGACGAGGGCAGCGAGCACCATGGCTCTGGCGAGCCCGTTCTTCTGATTAAACGAGCCTTGCCAGGCACCGAAGAATACTCCATGATCGACGCCGTACTGCGGCAGGAAGATCGCCATGAAAAGGCTAGAGAATACTATAAGCGCGAATGTCCAGCTCAGCAGGCGCAATTGTTCGTTAATTGAAAAACGACCCCCAAAGTAGACGCCGTAAAGTGTCGTTGCGACTAGGACTATACTTCTTCGGAGAGCAAAGGACGGGTCTTGGGACCACGCCGATGATGCGACCGCGATGGCGACGAGGGCTAGGATCCACTTGGCGTTCCATCCTGCCCGCAGAACAGTGCGCCAGTGAATGGCGATGAAACAAAAGGCAACCGCATAAAGGGCAATTTGAAGTGCGATGTAGGGAACACCTCCCTCGTCCCGTACGGTCCCATCTGACTTGCCAAATACGAAGGACAACACCGCACCAGTCGTGTAGAAGAGCATGGCGACATTGAATGTTTTCTCAATTTGTTTAAGCATATAAAGTGGTGCGAACGGTTCGATTTATCAAAGGGACTTCCGTACCGCGAAGTTCACTAGCAATGGCCGGGCTTCTTGCCCAAGCGAAACGCGGCGGCTTCCAGAACACTCCTCACGCCTTCTCAAAATTATGGCGCAGTCATCCAGCAATCCGGATTGCCACTTGCCAAAACTGACGACCTGCACGACCGAGTTCAGGACGCGAAACGCCACGTCTGCGAGCCAAAAGCGACTCCTGAACCATCGTGGCACCGGGCCTTCTTCTAGTTTGCAGGCAGCGGTGGAAAAACCGTTGTCCTCTGCGAACCGCGATATTCTGTCCGGCTGAATCGCCAAGCGAAGGCACGTGGGAAAATGGCACCAACCGTCATCCATGAACTTGTAAAAGAGTCGGTGAAACCAGAATGGCGTAATCTTGGTCACGATGCCCTTAAATGAGAATACGTTTGGAATACCGAGAATCAACAGCCCTCCAGGTTTTATCGAAGCAAACAGATTGAGCAGCGCTTCCTTGGGCCTTGGCAGGTGTTCAAGGACCATCCAGCAAACCGCAACGTCAAATTCCTCTTTAGGGAGCCGGTAATCTTGAATGTCTCCAAGAATCCTCTCGTTCACGGCGGAGTTCTGTTCTAGTTGCTGCCGGGAAATGTCAATGCCAACGGCGTGTACTTCGGCCTTGAACTTGAAATGACTGGCCGAACCACAACCGGCCTCAAGCAATTTGATATGGCTCTTACCCTGCAAGAGGGAATTGGCCATTTCGCCAATGAATTCGATTATTTCGGGCATTGGTCCTCCTGGATGCAGTGAGATTGCTGACTTGCCAAAAGTGCGTCGGGTCCGGAATCAATTTGCATCTCTCTTTTCAAGACCATTGTGTCGGTCGCCACCAGTTTTGACACCCCAGAAAGTCCGCAAATTAATAAGCCGGAATTCCGAAGTCGCCTTCCCGGTCATCCGCATCCTCAAACCCGGTCGGAATTGTGGACCGGCGGGGCAAGAGAGTCACGATGAACAGTAGGCTCAGTGCCAGTAGGCCGTCGCTGGCGATGCTTGACCACGCTGCACCTCGCCACCCGTATGCTGGGATGATCCACAAGTTGACGAGAACATTAAAGGCGGCGACGCCGACCTGGATGAGCGATCGAGTTCCCTGGTGGTCGGCGCCGGTAAGTGCATCGGCCATGAAAAAGTGCAGCGTTTTTAATAGCGGCAACAAGGCGAGCCAGCGCAGGGCTTGCGTAATGTCAGTGTATTGGCGCCCGATGATGTGAGGCACGAGCGGGGCACCCAGCATGATTGCTGCAAATGTAAACAGTGAATAGGGCAGAACCTTGATCAACATGCGCTTGCCATATTGCATACTTGCCTGAAGGCCACCGGCGCCGGTCCGATAAAATCCGGGCAGCGTTGCAGTTAAGAGAGCTCGCACCGGGATGAACGCAACGTCAATGAGCCGATAAGCCGCTGCGTAAACGCCCGCTGCCTCGAGGGTTGCGAGTCTTGCCACCATGGTTTTGTCGATATCGTTATAAATCGTCGCGGCAGACTGCCCAACCGAAAAATTGAAGCCTTCGGCGGTTTCTCCCCGGATGCGATGGAGCGCCAGCGTCGGTTTTCCCAGGCTGAACGTGACCCAGGCAAGGGCAATCAGGGCTGCCAGTATTGATCCCGCCAGGTAAACCTCGGACCAAGCCATAACGCCGGGATGCGAAGCTGTCAAGGCCAAACCCGCGACGCCAATGAGCCGGGTCAGACTTGCCAGGACGTTTAACCGGGCGTTTCCCGAAAGGCACTCGACACTCTGGAAGGCCCAGGCCCCCAGTTCCAGGAGTTTCATGAAGATCAGGTCGGAAACGCTGATGAGGACGATCGCCGGCATCGGGATGGAGCGAGGAAGAGCTAAACGGCAGATGGCCATAGTGAAAACGGTGAACACGCTTCCTGTAACGAGTGTCATGAGCAGGCCATTGCCCCAGTACTCCGAAAATAATCGCCTGTCCCGTGAAACATTCTTGATGAGCAAGCCGCCGCATCCTAAACCGACAAAGGGTGACATCACTGCTGTGAGCGCCGTTGCGGCAATGAACCCTCCGTACTGTCCCGGGCCCAGGCAGCGCGCGATAATGATGAAGTAAATGGCCTGAATGAGCAGGCGCATCCCCGATCCGCCGAGCGACCAAAGTGTGTTTCGTGCCAAGGGACTGGCCAGCTTGCATTCCACCATTACCCGCAAAGAGTGTTTGGAGATGAAACTCGCGGACATAATCCGGCCAATGCTTTTCAATCCCGCCGGGGGCTCCGAGCGCTTCATATTTGATGCAACCGCCTTCTGAAACCTGCGATTGCGGGACCTCCGAATGGGATCTGTGAAATCGCTCGCCACAGCGGGCGGCTGCGCCAGCGTATCGCTCTAGGGATGCGTCGAATAAGCGGATCTCTTGGATTGAAAGGGTACGCAAGCAGACTGGGAGCCATGCGCCGAATGAGTTCCACTTGATGCGAAGAGACGTGTCGGATGTGCTCAGGAATCTGCAACACACTCGACATGTATCGCCCGCAGCTGGATAGAAACACTCGAGCACAAGGCGAAAGGTCCACCGCTTGTTCGTTTGAGCTGGCCCATGTGCCGACGCGCTGTTCGATATAGAAACGGTCTCGCCAATCGACCTCACGGTGAGGCGTCTGTTCTGTCCACGCACGCCACTCCTGGAGAGCTCGCACGAGCGGCCTCGTGGCAACCTGACTGTAGCCCTTCAGAATCTCCTCAACCGTAGGGACCTCCCAAGCGTTCTTGAGCGGCGCCGCGAAGTGGAAACGCGCGGCGCGAGGACAGCCCACCTCTATACCAGCTCCGCGAAGGATAAGGTCAGTTTCATTGAACTGATCCCATTGCCCACGGCAGAGGAAATCTGTATCGCGATCGGCCCAACCGCCTGAGGTATGCTCGGCAAAAATGGACATTTTGCAGCCATCGTGCTTTCCAGGCTTGATTAGGACGTGCTCGAAACCGGCGATGTTGGCCAGCTTAGGCGGGATCGTCAGGTCTGCGAGAGTTACGTCTGCGTACCAGAATGTATAGCATCGAAGCTTCACCCCAGCGCGAACGGCGGCAGCAAGAATGAGCCTTGAATCAAAGCCGGCTGTGAGAGGCAACCATAGAGATGGAGAAGTCTTGGCCAGAGCAGCAATCGCCGTGACTAGAGTTTCCTCGACTTCCACCAGCGCCTCCTCGAAAGTTAGTTCCACTTGCTTGAAGAGACGTTTTGGGCTGATCTTGCCTGTTTTCAGATCCAACTGCTGGCTCGGCAACAAGCGGCGAATGCCTGCGTAGCGGCTGAGGGGCGCAACGTACCATTCCACTCCTACACAGAGTTGCAACGTGCGCTCGTCAAAGATCGCCGTTTGGGGTGTTCGGAGGAGAGCCACACTGCTCGAAACCCACAGCCCATCTTCTTTATTGGAGTACAAGCAACCAAGTATGCCTGCGGTGTCGGTCAGCAGCACACCATTGGCAATCAGAGCAAATCGCCCAGTCCAGTTATGCGTCAGCTCTGCGACGTTTGCCGGCGGGTTTTTCAGTTCCGCGACAGGACCCGGACGTGAAGGATCAGTCTGAACTGCGACACCGATCAAAATGTACTCGCATCCGTCCTGGGAAACCACCTTCCGCACCGGCAGTCTTGGGCAGTGGGACAGAATCCCAACGCCTTGCACCGTTTCGAACTGCCAGTCCGAATGCACCTTCAAGGGTGTGGGGCCAATTATGAATTGTCGTTGATGTTGACGCATCATCGTTACATCCTCCGTGACGGCTCAGCGCTACGACCCAGCGACCCGATTCTGGCAGTGTTCCCCTGGGCGGCATTTCCGAACTGAGTTATGGCTTCGCCCATGTCACTTAGATAGTGGATTCACCGCATGGTCGATTCTTGCTTGGCACGCTAGTGCACAGGAACGACCTATCTCAATTGCATGCGGAATTCCATCGCTAAGAAAGCTGAGTTGCGCCATTAACAGGCAATGTTTTCAGTTAGATATAGTGAAATCGCGGCAGTGATGATATCCGGCCAGGCGCGCAATGTGTCGCGCAGGTCGAAAAGTGTCTTAGAATGGTACGAATCCCCTGGGTAAAGACTTCAACAGCCCCTCCCCCCGCGCTGGGAATTATTCGCCGCTGAAAACCTTAAAGAAAGCTATTCTCGTGGCGGCCAGGTATGGCTGACTCACTGATTATTGTCCCGTCCCTGCGAGAACTGTGCCCACGGTTTTGCAAAGTATCTTGCAATCGAGCCCGAGGCTCCAATTATTCACATATTCCTTGTCAAGTCTGATATAGCTGTCGAATGACGGATCCAAGCGCCCCGCGACCTGCCACAACCCCGTGATTCCTGGAGTTACATCCAGACGGCAAAGGTGTTCAAGATCGTAGCGGGCGTATTCATTACACGCCGCGGGACGTGGCCCAACCAAGCTCATCTCGCCTTTCAAAACGTTCCAAAACTGAGGAATCTCATCAATACTGAACTTGCGAAGGTATCGGCCGACACGGGTGATGCGAGGATCGTTGGTGATCTTGAACAGGATTTTATCGCGTTCGTTCAGGTGGCCAAGAGAGGTTTGCAACGCGTCCGCGTTTGCAAGCATAGTGCGGAACTTGTGACAACGGAAAGTCTTGCCTTTCTTTCCGACCCGCAGCCCGGAATAGAAGACAGAGCCCTCTGAATCTATCTTGATGATCAACGCAACAACTGCAAGAAGAGGAGTCAAGCAAACCAGCGCGATAGCCGACCCTACGATATCCACCAGGCGCTTGAAAACACGCGCCACGGGTGGAATAGGACTCCTGTTGACAGTCAAGGTGGGAAAGCATCCGATGTACTCGATCGGTTGCTCGATCGCCATGCCATCGTAGAGGTCGGGAATGACTCTGACTTGGACTTTGGCAACGCGGGCAAAGCGTGCGATTTCTTTGACCAAGTGGCGGTCCCGCGGAACGCTGATGAATATCTCATCAATGAAATGGGAGCGGGCTATGGATGGCAATTGATCAACTGTCCCCAGCAAGTCAGCCATCGGTTTATCCGTGGGTCGCGGCGTTCGCCGCCGGTCCAGGAAGCCCTTCACAACGTAGCCTAGTTCCAAGTTGCGTTCCAAATGTGCCTGCAGGAGGCGTCCGGCTCGCCCTGGACCAACGATCAGTACATTGCGCGGTTCTGTCGGCCTTAACAGTACCTGGGGATGGATGAGTTTGCGCGAAACTAACAACATGATCCAGGTGAGACCGACGGCCAGCATAAAGCTTGCCTTGGAGACGGTCGTGATGGCCGCAAAGTGAAGATAGAACCCAGCCACTATTGCGGCGGCTGCCACCGACTTAGCCAGTAATTTGAGATCTTCGGGGATTCTTCTTTTCCACGGGAAATCGTACAACCCGTGTATGTTGGCAAACAGGACGACTAGGACCGAGAACAGAAACAGGAAACCGAACGAATCCGACACGAAAAGCTCTGCCATGGATGCACTGTGAATGTTCCTGCTCCAGGAAGCCTCCACGCCGCACGCAACTCCCCCACTGATCCAAACAACCAGCAGATCAACAAAGCACAGCTTGCGCATCGGTCGCTGGTCCCGGGAACTGCTGGCAAGCGGTATGTCATTGTCAAAAAGACGCTCAATACGCAATTGGTTTTCTATTTCGTCAGTTCGTACGTGATCGGGCAATGTTAATTTTTTTGTTATTTGCATGAGCCTTATGAACGAAGGTGTGGAAGATCGGCAGCAACCCCGCGACCGGGACTGTTACCGGAATTGCGGACTTAGAAGTAGACTGGAAATGAGAGGCAACCGGGCCGATGACGAGATCCCGTGGATCAGCTCTTACGAACAGACAGTTAGCGAATTGGCGTTCTTCTGCGCAGCCCTCGGCGGATACTTCCGAACTGAGTTACGGCTTCGCCTAGGCCAATTAGCTAAGTGGCTCCGCCGGATAGTAGATCTTGCAATTCATCTTGCGGCTAGTGTTACGGAACAGCGGGAAGATGCAGAGCACGCGGTTCTCCATTACTAGAGATCTTTAATCCCACCGCTATCAGGCGATAAACTCTGTTAAATAGATCGTGATCGTAACGCTAGGCATGTGCAGTTTTCCGCGCGGGGTGTCTCGTAGGCCGGAAAGTGTCTCAGGACGGTACACGCCTCGACAATTCGATGCGCGGAGCGGCTACTCACAGCTTGGCACTCAACTGCCTGAGGCTTGCGGCGACCGTGTGGGCCATCGGCCGACTGCACCGCGCAGCGCCGCCGCCAAGTGTGTCCGCCTTAGCTGC
>Ga0181532_10000084_pt1 | contig 91563 bp, 84 predicted proteins | sample PEATcosm2014_Bin_33_FD_119768 | JGI IMG/M metagenome (GOLD analysis project Ga0181532, IMG submission 119768) | Peatland microbial communities from MTU Mesocosm Facility, Houghton, MI, USA - PEATcosm2014_Bin11_30_metaG | ecosystem: Environmental > Terrestrial > Soil > Wetlands > Peat | place...
CAAACTTGCAAGAGGCAACAGCGCCACGTGCTCGGTTACCTCACCGACGCAGTACGCTGCCACCGCCGCGGAGTTGCCGCACCTTCCCTCCTTCCGCAGCGCCTGACCACCTGAACTGTTACCCTAGATCAACTTCAACTGCCGCGGCTGCACCGCGGTGACTCTTACGCGCTCCACCTTGCGGTCGGTGGACTCGAGGACCTCAAAGCGCAGGCCGTCTTCCTCGACCACTTCGCCCTTGCGGGGAATGCGTCCGGCAAGCTCACTAACCAGGCCGGCAATCGTGGCGGATTCTTTTCCTTCCGGCTTGCTGCCGAAGAGTTCATCGAGGCGGTCCACGTCCATACCGCCGGCGACAATGAATGAGCGCTCGCCTTCGCGCACGATCTCCGGCTTATCGTGGTCGTCGCGAATCTCACCCACAATCTCTTCGACGAGATCCTCGATCGTAACCAGTCCGGCTACACCGCCATATTCGTCCACCACGATGGCCATGCGGATACTCTGCTTCTGCATCTCGCGCAGCAGGTCGCTTCCCAGCTTGCTCTCGGGAACGAAGTACACATCGCGCCGCATGATGGTATCGAGGATGCGCACATGCGCCTCGCTGTCAGGCACCTGCAGCACGTCCTGCGTGTACACAATTCCCTTAATGTTGTGGATGCTGCCTTCGTACACCGGGACACGCGAGTAGTGCTTGGTGCGCAGCATTTCGATGAAGCGTTCAACCGTGGTATCGGAGGGCACGGCAAACATTTGGGGCCGCGGCTTCATCGCTTCCCGCACCGTCTTGCCGCTGAATTCGACTACCGACTGAATCAGGTCGCGATCACCCTCTTGGATAATGCCCTCTTCCTGGCCCGCTTCGATCAACGCATCCACCGCTTCGGCCGAAGTCTCGGGTTGCTCGCTTACATTCTGCTTGGTCAGCGCCGCCACCGACTGCAAGAAGCCCAACACGATCGTCACCGGCATGACCAGGTAGATCAATACCTTCAGAACCAGAGTCCAGTGAATCAACCACTCTCCCTTGGTGCGCGAGAAAAATACGAATGGCAGGAAGCGGTTGCACACGATGACGATGAGGATGAGGCTGATGGTAGTTTGCAGGATCTCGTAGATGCTCCAGGTCTGGTCGCTGAAAACTACGAACCCGATGATCAACGCGATCGCTGCCATGGTCAGTTGCGTGAGCACCGCCATGGACAGCGAGGCACGGGTGCGGCCCACTCCCAGTTCCGGCTCGACCTTCTGTTCGAAAACGTCGATGTTGTCCTGGAATTCGCGGGAAAGAAATTTCCCGACTTCCTGGTAGACGCGATCCACGTAAGAGACCAGTGTCAGCAGTCCCAGCAGGAGAAGCAGCGCGATGGCGACGGCGTAATTCATGCCGTTCTCCGTGCTCCTGGGGCGCGTCTTGTCCCCCACCGCTTGGCAGGTTGGACTCGTTCGATCAGAGCAGCCGGTAGTTTGAGCGCCCGGCGCAATGTCGCTTCTTTGCGCGCCATCTCACCATTATCGCGCTCGTGGTCAAAGCCTGCCAGATGAAGCATTCCGTGCAACGCAAGAATCTTGATTTCCTGAGCAACGGGATGTCCGAGCCGGACGGCGTTCTGCCTCGCAATGTCGGCGGAGATGGCGACTTCGCCGGCCAAGCTTGGTCGTGTGCGAGATTTCGCACTGGGGAAAGTAGACGGAAACGACAGCACGTCGGTGGCCTTATTCTGGTTACGAAACTGGCGGTTCAGCGAGCGCACGGCGGCACTGCTGGTGACGAGCACATTCACCGGGGCAGGGAGGCCGACGGCCTTTCGCGCGCACAATACGAAACGCTCCAGCGTGTCTGCGTTCAATCCCGCGACGCTCTTTTGCAGAATAACCAAGTCTTTCTCTTTGGCCGAGTGCGTGTCGCAGCCCAAAAGCAAACAGGAGGGCCGAGTCGCGGCCCTCCCGCGCAGTGTGTCTTGCTCTATCCCTTGGCTTCGGCTGCCGTCGACTTCGCTTCACTGGCAGCCGCTGCCGCCTGCTTCTCGGCGCTCGCGGCGTCCGCGTGCCTGGGCTCGGCCAGCAAGAGCATCTGCTGTTCGGCCACGCGCGTCTTGTGCTCGTCGTAAGCGCGAACGATGCGCTGCACCAGATGATGGCGCACCACGTCGGCTTCGTCGAAGTGTACGAACGCGAGCCCATTCACACTCTTCAGCACATCCATGGCCTCGAGCAGGCCGCTACGGCGCGCGTTGGGCAAGTCGATCTGAGTAACGTCGCCGGTAATCACCGCCTTCGAGTTGAAACCCAGGCGCGTGACGAACATCTTCATCTGTTCTGACGTTGTGTTTTGCGCCTCGTCGAGAATGACGAACGAATCGTTCAGGGTGCGTCCGCGCATGAAGGCTATGGGCGCAATCTCGATGACGTTCTTCTCCAGATAGCGATCCACCTTTTCGGGATCAAGCATGTCGTACAAAGCGTCGTACAGCGGGCGCAGGTAAGGATCGATCTTGTCTTGTAGTGTGCCCGGCAGAAATCCCAGCCGCTCGCCCGCTTCTACGGCCGGACGCGCCAGGATGATGCGGTTCACGCGCTTGGCCAACAGCGCGGAGATTGCCATGGCCACGGCGAGGTAGGTCTTGCCCGTGCCCGCCGGACCAATCCCAAACACCATGTCGTGCGCCTCGATGGCCTCGAGATAACGGCGCTGGTTGCTGCTCTTGGGCTGGACGGTGCGGCGCCCAAAGGAACGCTGGCGTCCGGCATCCGCTAATCCGCGGAGGGTCGAGTTGGAATCGGAGACCAGAACGCGCAACATGCTGTTGAGGTCGCCATTGTTGAACGTGTGACCGGAGCGCAGCAGGGTTTCGTAGTCGGCGAAAACCTGCTCGGCGCGCGCCACGTCCTTGGCCGCCCCTTCCAGTTCGATGGCGTTTGAGCGCAGATTGATGGTGATGTTGAGACCGTCTTCCAGCAGGCGCACATTCTCATCCCGCGTGCCGAATAACATCTCGATATTGGAGCTAACGCCGATGCTTTTCTTCATTCGTTGGTTCGTGCCTTTGGCTTCATGCTCGTGTGGGTCCGGATCTTTGATGCGGACGGGCCGGGCAAAGCCCGGCGGCAGCTGATAGCGAGGTACACCGGTGCCTGCTCGCAGACAAAGCAGGGTTTCGCTTGGAGACGGGACCAACCGAGATGCGCATGCCCAGAAGGCAAGTCACTACCATTAAGTTCAAGCGTACCCCGGGGCGAAGAGGGAGTCAATGGGAGGCAAATGTAGAGAATGTAGTTCAGAGCTTGTGATTTCCTGACCGCCTACCGAAACAATCCGAAGGCAGACATACATCGAGAGTAGTTGGGTCAGCATTCCCGCTATCGCCCACCAATCCCAAGTCATACGCGATTGCAAGGGGACCGAGTATTCCCCCTTGAACACGCGCCGGTACATGGCTGGGAACGTCATGTACAAGCACAAGGGCCAGCAGAGTAGAGAGGCCGTGAGAATGAATCCAGCGGCAACGCGTCGTCGCACCACAGTGAGAACCCATCCCAACAGAAACAACAGAACTCCATTCCATGCTAAGAGTAACCGGCGACTTGTCAGTCGCCCGCCAATAAACTCTGAGCCGTCGACCACGTCGATTTCATGCCAGAAAACGACTATTCCGAGCAAACAACTTCCCGCCAGCCACAATTTCTGTCGTGCGCGGGTCATTTCGTTACCTCAATCGTGTACTCCGCGGCCACCGATGCTCTGACAGCCCGAGTGCGCGCCCAATCGCGCAGCGTTTGGATCTCTTCCGCGCGCGTCGTGGAGAGGGGCACGGTTTGCGCCAGAGCCTCGAGAAGCGACTGAGTGGAGAGCGGCTTCTTCTCGGAATAGGCCGCATACAAACCACCTTGCACGGCCGCGTCGATTTCGGCTCCGGAGTATCCCTTCGCAGCGGCAGCGACTTTGTCCAAGTCGAAGTCGGCCGGATTGCGTTTACGTTTCGCCAGTTGGATCGAGAAGATCTGCTTGCGCTCGGTCTGGTCAGGCAGATCGACGAAGAACAATTCGTCGAAGCGGCCCTTGCGGATCAACTCCGGCGGCAGCACGGTCACGTTGTTGCAAGTCGCGGCGACGAACACAGCGGCTTTGCGGTCCTGCATCCACGAGAGAAACGACGCCAGCAGACGCGAGGAAACGCCGGCATCGGCCGAGGCGGAATCGGGACCGCTTCCGGCAAACACCTTTTCTAGTTCGTCGATCCAGAGGACGCACGGCGCAAGGCCCTCTGCGACCTGGAAGACTTTGCGAATGCGCTTTTCGGTCTCGCCGATGAACTTGTCGTAGACGGCCGAGGTGTCGAACTTCACCAGCGGCAGCTTCCACTCCCCGGCGACGGCGCGGGCGCATAGGGACTTGCCGCATCCCTGCACGCCGAGGATGATCATGCCGCGGGGAGGTTCCAGGCCGAATTCGCGGGCTGAGTCTTCCCAGGCTCCGCGACGCTGGCCGAGCCAATGCTTCAAATTCTCCAATCCACCGACCGCGGCCATGTTGTCGGAGGCCTCGATGAATTCGAGCATGCCGGAATGCCGCAGCAGTTGCTTCTTGGCTTCGAGCACATCGGTGACGCTCTCGGGACACAGCGCATAGCGCGTGACCAGGGCTTGCGAAATGGCACGCTCGGCCTCTTCTTCGGTCAGTCCGCGCAGGTTGGCCGACATCGCGTCGACGCCCGCAGCGTCAAGCTGCAGTTTCAGGGTGTACGACTTCGAGAGACGGGCGAACGTATCGTGGATCAGTTCGCGCAGGCAGTCGCGATCGGGCAGCGGAAGATCGAAATATTCGACTAGCGTGCTCAGTTCGGCGGGGACGGCGATTTCGGGCGCGGTGATGATCACGGTGCGGCGATTGGTGGCGAACTTCTGGCCTACGTCGCGCAAGCGCCGCACGACCACTGGGTCGTCCATGTGGCGGTGAAAGTCTTTCAGGATGAAGACGGCTTCCAGGGTCGTGGATTCCATGTTGGCCAAGGCCTGCACCGGTTCGCGCGTGTTGTAGATGGCAGTGCTGGCAATTGCGGCGCCGCCGTCGGGCCCCATGGAGGACGCCATCGCGCGAGCCAGCCTGTCGGCTTCCGCGCTGCTGGGGCTGAGTGCGGTTCGCATCTGCGTGTAGGCGCGTCCGGCCTGGGCCAACATCGTGGTCTGATCGATGCGAGCTTGCAGGGACGTCTTTTGTGCTTCAGGCGGAGTGTGGGTCCCGGAGCGCAATAGGCCGTCGGCGATGCTCCACTCGAAGGTTGCCATGTTGAGTTCGTTGCACGCCGAGCGGACCAGGTTGACGGCGTGCGTCTCCTCCGAGGTCTCCATCACGATGATGGGAGTCGAGGAGTTGATGAGAACTTTGAGGCGCTCAAGGCCGTCTGTCATGAATGGAACCCGTTACTCTGCAAGCGAGATCCCTTCGACTCCGCTCCGGGCAAGCTCTTCCCTCCGCCTGAAAAACGGCTCCGGTCATGAGGACGCCGGTTACGGGGAACCGGGACAGCCGAAGGCGGCTGTCCCTACATAACCAAGACGTCCCTACATAGCCTTTCAAGGTTTGACCGGTCGGGAATGCTTCCCTATAATAAGGAATTCGGACCTACCCCGAATATCTCTCTGTACTTACAAAGGTAACCAACCAGCTATGGCAAATCATCTTTCGGCGCTGAAACGTGCGCGCCAGACCGAACGCCGTACCGTGCGCAACCGCGCCAACACATCCATCCTGCGCACCCAGCTGCGCGACCTGCGTGAGACCATCGAAAAGGGCGACAAGGCGGCCGCCGAGCAGGCTTACCGCAACACGGTATCGGCCCTCGACAGGGCCATTCAGAAGGGAACGCTGCACGAGAATACGGCCTCGCGCTACAAGTCCCGGCTGGGCAAACGCGTGTCGGCGCTGAAGTAAGCTTTCAGCTATTAGCTATCAGAAAGATCTCGGGCAGACCTTTTTGGGTCTGCCTTTTTGCTTTGGGAACCTTCCCTCCGGTATATCCATTTTTTCTTGTGAGACCTCTAAGGTACTTATTTTCATGGAGTTGCGCTCTTCGATACGGGCGAGGCATGGGTAAAATATTGAGCCACAAGGACTTGCTTGTAAAATATTGCGGCATAAGGGGTTAGCCCCGGTGCGGCGGGGACTGTGCCGCTTTGTTTTCGGTTTGGAATTCGTCAGGCACGTTCCCAGTTTGCTCTTTCCGTATCCTCGGTCAAGGTTGTCCGTCACAGGCTTCAGGTTTCGCGCTGGGGGGAAAGCTGTGGAAAAAGGAGAGGCAGGCCTTCACAGATATGCCAGTCCTTGGGGGCATACGGGCTACAGTTTGATTCCGAAGGACTGGTGAAGTGTCTCCTTCCACTCCTCGTCAGAAGACAGCATTTTCTCTTCGCGGCGGCCGTTGTGAGTCGCAATCAGTTTCATTCCAGACAATGTAATGCGGCCGTCGGGAGTCGCACGGGTGCAGATGCGATTCTGGGTGAAATGCGATTCGGGCGAGGTCTGGTGATAGTGGCACATGTCCGCGAAATCTTGCAGGTTGCGCGCTTGTTGTGCGAAGGAGTATTGCCGCTTCCAGTTTCCGTCGGATTCCGCTTTCTCCAATTGCAGACGCTCTCCAAGTTGCGTCAGACGAAACGTGCCCACGGGATCCACCTGCTCCGTTCCGGACTCCCACGGAAGCGGCTCCAGAAACGAGTCGCCAAATCCCACGTCCGCCAGCCAGGACCGCTGCAGATCCACGCGCAGGGTCAGGTGATCGAACTCCGGCCCTTCCCCGCCCGCAGCCCGGCTTACCCGCGCCGAAAGGAGCGTGACGCGAAATCCCAGCGCACGCAGCAGAGCGGCGAATGCGCTATTCAACTCGTAGCAGAAACCACCCCGTCGCTGCTCAACAACCTTACGAAGAATGGCCTCCTCGTCGACCACAATCTTGCGCCCGGCAGCGATATCAAGATTTTCAAATGGAACCGCGAGCAAGTGGGCGCGATGCAGGGCGCGTAGTGTTTCCACTGTGGGTTCAGTAGGATCGCGGTAAGCAAGGCGGGCGAGATAGGAGGCAACATCAACCATGACTGAAGCGGGGAGCCAGCAGTTAGTGTTCACCCCGGCAACTGTTCCTGCATCCATCCCGGTGTTTCGAGCTTGGACTCCGTCGTCAGATCCATCACCAGGCGTTCCATGACCATGCGCTTGCTGACGGGATTGGAGCGCAGGGCAAGGTCGGCCTTCGCCACCAAGCGAATCGCGCGGGTGAGTTCGCGGCGGGATTTGTAGCGGCGGGCCTGCTTGATGATGTCGTCGGCGGCGAACGGGGGCACGCGGAAGCCCTGCCAGAGCGCGGCCCATAACATGCGCTGGTCGCGGACGTTGCGCTCGAGAATCACCAGCATCTGGCGGAAGGTTTTCGCGAGCATGTAGATGTGTCCGATGGCAGCCTCTTCGCCTTCGCCGGAGAGCAGAATCGCGTCGAGAACTTCGAGCGCACGCACGCGTTCTTTGGCGGAAATGGCGTCGGTCAACTCATAAAGGGAGCGCTGCTTGGCGGCCAGCACCATGGTTTCGACATCGCCCAGGGTAACGCGCTTCTTTTCGCCAACGTAGAGAATCAGCTTCTCGAGTTCGTTGGAGATCATCATCATGTCGCCGCCGAGGGCATCGACCAACTCGCGGGCGCCGTCCGGCTCAATTTTCACGCCGCGGCTGGCGCAGTAATCGGAAATCCAGCGGACCGCTTCGCCTTCTTCGACGCGCGCCAGTTCGACGATGCCGCAGTACTGGCCCATGGTTTCGCGGATGCGCTGATAGCGCTCTTTGTCCTGCATCTCCATGCGGCGGGGGTCGGCGGGGATGCTGATGTGGTCGGCAACAAAAACCAGGAGCGCATCGGGATTGGGATTCTTGCAGTAGTCCTCGATGGCGGCAAGTTTTTCATCGTTGGAGCCGCGGCCAAAAAGATTCTTCACGCCGCGCACGAAGAACACCTGAAATGGAGCCATGAGCGAAGGCGTACGGGCGCGGTCGAGAACCTCTGCCAAGTCGTTTTCGGCGAGATCGAACTCGAAAAAGCTGAAGTCGCGCAGATCGGCGGGAACGAGGTGCTCGAGGATGGCGTCACGAAAGCGCTTGCGGAAAAAGGCTTCATCGCCCACAAAGACATAGGCTGCGCGGAGCTTGCGCGATTCCAGATCGCTGACAAAGCGTTCGGCCTGGGCGAAGGCCCTCATCCGATTTCTTCCCTCCCGGGGTAGTCCATTGTTTTCGAATGTAACATCGTCGTATTCGATTCGACTAGTGCTGCGACGGTACCGTACGGTAACGTAGTTGTACGGGTGCTCCGCGCGAGATCCTTCCCTCCGCCTGAAAAACGGCTCCGGTCAGGATGTCGCCCCATTAGAACAGGAATTATCGAAAAGCCAGACTTCTGCACCAGCAAAAAATGAACGGCTATAGCTTGCTCAGAAAATCCATTACTTCGGGCGAGGTCCAGTCGACGGGGCCGACAAATTTGCGGCGCAGCACGCCCTGGCGGTCGATGACGTAGGTTTCGGGCCAGCCCGCGGTGCCGTACAGGGTAGCGATTTTTTGTTCCGGGTCGCGCACGGTCAGAAAGTTGACGTTGCGAAGCTTGAGAAAGCGATGGTAGGCGTCGCCGTCGACATCGATGCTGACGCCCAGGACCACGATTCCCTTTCCGCGCGTGCGGTCTTGCATGGTCATCAGCGACGGAAGCTCTTCGACGCAAGGGGGACACCAGGTCGCCCAAAAGTTCAGGACCACGACCTGCCCGCGGAACTCGTTCAAAGTAACTTTCCGATCGGAGTCCTGCAGAGTAAAGTCGCGGGCGGCCGCGTCAACGCGGGGCGGCCGCGATCCGCTGTAACAACCGGAGGAGAGCAAGGTCAGGGAGAGCATCAACACCAGAAAAAAACGGTCGCGGGTCGGTCTGCGCGAGATCCCTCGCTCCGCCTGAAAAACGGCTGCGCTCGGGATGACGCCATCGGAAGATCGGCCACTCTGCTTCCAGACTGAGCCACTACGGAAAAATCGCTTCACGGCCTAAAAGCCCTCCAAAATGTTAGAGACCAGCGTATGCGCGAAATCCTGCGAGAGGCGCCGGAAGGCGGGGGAATCCTCTTCGAAAAAGCTGGGCAGATCCTGCGAGAGTTCGTATTGCTCGCGGAACAGGTAGGCAGGATTCTGGTACAGCACCTTACCATTCCGGTCGGTGAGCGTAACCCTCATGCTGACCACGATGAGCACGCTGGCGGCGCGCCCGGTCGCCGTGTCGTAGGTGAGGGGAGAAGCCACGGTGGAGAGCACGGTGCCGCGCAAAGTGGCGTCCGCGTCTTCGCCGGGATCGTTGAGGATGCGGTAGTGGGTTCGCGTCGTGAACTCGCGCACCACGGCGGCCGTTAGCATCTGCTCGATGCGGTAAGTCAGCGTCTCGTTCTTGAAGGCCGGGATGGCGATGGTCTTGACGTTCTCGGGAAGTTGCCCCGCGTGTCCAGCGGTGTGGTAGCCGCATCCCGGCAAGAAGGCCAGCAGCAGCGGCAACAGGCACGCCGCAAGCTTCTTCATTGAATCTTCCCTGTGGGGCGGGTGGCAGTCATGCTCTCGGCGCATTCCACCGCGGTGAGGGCTGAGATGCGGAGATTGTCGGCGGCTGCCCACAACCAGACACCGTTGGGCTGGACGGGATCGATCTTGAGCGATAACTGGATGTCGGCCTGGCCCGCGGCACTCACGTTGCTGGGAGAATCCTCCTCCGCGCCTGGAATCGCGACATGATCCCCGGCCACGGCCTGCGACAAGGCCGGCACATCGACAGCGCTCTCCATTTCCAGAAAAACCGACAGCGCATGACCGTGGAAGATGGGAGCCTGCACCAGCATCAGCGAAGGGCGCGGAGCTGCGTCGCCGGCAATCTTCTGATAGTGGCGGGAAATACGGGCTTCCACCGAGTCGAGCGCGAGCTGCGACTTCTGGCCGTAACGCGCGGTCATATTGAACGCGACCTGAGCGTCGTAGACGTCTTTGGGCAGGGGCTGGAACGAAAGCAGGTTCACGGTCTGCTGGTGCAACTCGTCCATGCCGCGCTGGCCGTGTTCCGAAGCCGGTTCAAAGATCGAGGACACGGCACGCCGGATCGCGCCTGCCTTCGTGGCCCGCAACAGCAGCAGAGCCAGAGTCACGGCGACCGGATGCGCCGCTACGCACGGGCCGGGCTGCAAGTCGGGAGCGGGGATTTGTCCGCGCTCGCGCTCGACCCACAGAGACCGCACGCTGGCTCCGGCCTCATCTTCCAAGGCGGAGGAGAGATCGATGATGGCGCTGCCGGCTTCGCGAGCATCTCTCCAGTTCTTGCGGGTGCAGTCTTCATCCGAGGCAAAAAAGGTGAAGTCCACGTGCTCAAACTGTTCGGCACGGACCCGCTGGATGAAACTAATCTCGTCGCCCATGGCTTCGAGCTGGCCAAGAGATTCGTCGTCGTCGAGCAGGCGGATATCGGCAGCCGGGAAATTGCGCTCGTTCAGCATCTCGGCGACTTCTTTTCCCTTGAGCGAGGCGGCGCCGACGATCGCGGCGCGGTAGAGATTTCCGCGAGCGGCCACGGGATGCGAGGCAGACGGGGACTTGACGGAGTCGTTCATGACGTCTGCGAAGCCTCCTTGAACGGCGGCGGGGGAGGGTCACTCTTGCGACGGAAGATCCATTGCAGGCGCCAAAAAACGCCGGAGATCATATAGAGCAGCGCGATGAAAAAAAGCATCTGGCGCGAAAAGAACCAGATGGAGGCAAACAGCGCGCCCAGAAAAAGAATGAGGCGGAAGGGATGGCGCGAGCGGAAGTCGATGTCCTTGAAGCTGTAGAAGCGCCACGTGCTGACCATCAGGTAGCCGACAGTCGTCACCATCGCGAGCCAGGTCAGCGCCGTGTACCACGACTCCAGGGGATCTCCGGCGGTGAAATGAACCACGGCGGCGATCACGCCGGCGCCAGCCGGAATGGGCATGCCGACAAAATATTTCTTTCCTGGACGACCGGGGTTCGAGGGCTGCGGATTGCTGGTGATGTTAAATCGGGCCAGGCGACTGGTTCCGGCAACCAAGAAAAGAAAGCTGGCGATCGCTCCCAACTGCGTTAGTTTGACGTGCCAATTATTGTGCCAATCGGTCAGCATGACGGGAGGCATCAGATAAAATCCCCAGGTCCAGGCCAGCATGGCTGGGGCCACGCCAAACGTAATCGCGTCGGCAAGAGAATCCAGTTCCTTGCCAAAGTCGCTGCTCGTGCCGGTCATGCGCGCGATGCGACCGTCGAGGCCGTCAAACAGTACCGCGAAACCAATGGCTTTGGCCGCGTTGTCGAGGTGCCAATAATCCGTGAGCGTGGCATGCATCAACTCGAGGATGGCATAGTAGCCCAACGCCATATTGGCGGTAGTAAACAGCGAGGGGAGGATGTACATCCCTTTGCTGAGGCGGCGGCGCGGCTTGGGGGGAGCTTGATCCATTAATGCGCCCTTTCTGTGGCGGGAGCGCCGCCTGCGGATGCCAGCACGCCGTGCGGCTGCAGGTGGGCGAGGACGGTGGCGCCACCTTGGACGCGGTCGCCGATTTTCACATCAATGTGGGCAGAGGCATCGAGCAGGACATCGACGCGCGATCCGAACTTGATCAGACCCACGCGCTGGCCGCGCTCCAGGCGGTCTCCGACCTTGGGATAAAAGACGATTCGTCGTGCCAGCAGGCCCGCGATCTGCTTGAAGACGACCCTCTGGCCGGCGCCTTCCACAGTGACGATATTCTGCTCGTTCAGTTCGGCGGAAGCCTGGTTCATGGCATTCAGATACTGGCCGCGCTGGTAGCGCACGTCGCGAATCACGCCTGCAATCGGCGAGCGGTTCACATGCACATTGAACACACTGAGGAAGATGCTGAGGCGCGTGAGTTTCTCGTTACCGACCGTCACGGTTGAAACGTCGGTGACTTTGCCATCGCCGGGAGAAACCACCGCACCCGCATCTTGTGGAATCGCGCGCTCGGGATCCCGAAAGAACCACAGAAAGAAGAATGCGAGCAGGCCAGGGATGATCGCCCAGGCAGGGCGAGTCAGCCAGCCGAGCAGGACGGCAGCGGCAATGAGGGGTAGAGCGTAAAGATATCCGTCACGAACCATGAGAGCTATCAATTATAGAGCAGGCTGCCCGCGCTCAGGACGATTTGGGTGGACGGGTAGGACTGTGGTTGGCAGACGGGACGCCTTTGACTTACCCTAGCGGCCTATGCCACTTACCCAACTTCGCTTGAACATCGCTCTTGTTCTGATCATGGCGAGCGCGTCGGCCGCGTGGGCGCAATCTCCATTCACGCTGGAGCAGGTAATGAGTTCGCCTTTTCCCGGGGAACTGGTCGCTGCGACGCAAGGCAGCCGCGTGGCATGGGTGTTCGCTGCAAAAGGAGTCCGCAACGTGTGGGTGGCGGACGGTCCGGACTTCGCTCACAGCGCGCGGCCGGTGACCCATTACAGCGCGGACGACGGCCAGCCCATCGCCAGCTTGCGCCTCACGCCCAACGGCAAGACGGTGGTCTACGCTCGGGGCAGCGAACTGAACGACGCGCAGGAAAGCGCCAACCCTGAAAGCTGGACGAAGGGGGTCAAGCAGCAGGTGTTCGCGCTGGAGGTGGACGCTAAAGATGCACAGCCGCGGCTCTTGGGCGATATGGGCTGCCCGGATGAAGGCTGCGAAGACATTGAGATTTCGTCCGACGGGAATTGGGCGGTGTGGTCCGCGAAGAAAAAGTTGTGGCTCGCCGGGGTGGATGGCAAACAGCCGGCCAAGGAATTGGCTTCGGTGCGCGGAGCGGCAGTTGATCCCAAATGGTCGCCCGACGGCAAACATATTGCTTTCGTCAGCCAGCGCGAGGGTCACAGCTTGGTCGCGGTTTACGACTTCGACGGCGGCTCCATCCGCTACATGGAGCCAAGCGTGGATAAGGATTCGATGCCGCGCTGGTCGCCGGATGGCAGGTGGATTGTCTTCGTGCGCATCGCCGGGGAAGAACATAAGCGGCCGCTGATCCCCGTGCGTCCAGAGCCGTGGTCACTGTGGGTTGCCGATGCCACCGGCACAGGGCACCTGTTATGGCGCAGCGGAGAGAAGCTTGAGGATTCGCTGCCCAGTCTCACTGAAGATGGTGCGCTCAATGTTGCTGGCGATGGACGGGTGGTCTTCGCCTCGGAGCAGGATGGGCGCAATCACTTGTATTCGATTGCCGCCGATGGCGGCGCGGCCACGCTGCTCACTCCGGGCGATTTTGATGTGGAAGACGTTACGCTCAGCGCGGACAAGAAGTGGGTGATTTATTCCTCGAACCAAGCGGATGTGGACCGGCGGCACTTGTGGCGCGTGGCTGTGGCCGGCGGTACGCCGCAGCAGGCGCTGACCAGCGGCGAAACCATGGAGTGGGCTCCGGTCCAAACCGGGGACGGCAAGAGCATAGTTTGCCTGGGCTCGACGGCAATTTCACCCGCGATGCCGTATGAAGTGACGGCGAAGGGCCGCGAATTGATCGCCGGGCAGGCGCTGCCGAGTGACTTCCCCTCCGCATCGCTGGTAACTCCGAAGCAGGTGATTTTCCAGAGCGAGGATGGAGTCACGCTGCACGGCCAACTTTTTCTGCAACACAATGCGAAAGGGAAGGTTCCCGGGCTGGTCTTCACGCACGGCGGGCCGCGGCGCCAGATGATGCTCGGCTTTCACTACATGGACTACTACCACAACGCTTATGCCGAGAATCAGTACCTGGCCAGCCGCGGATACGCGGTGTTATCGGTGAATTACCGGCTGGGCGTTATGTACGGACGCGCTTTTCGCGAGGCACCCAACGGCATCTGGCGCGGGGCCGCCGAGTACAAGGACGTCGTGGCGGCGGGACGCTACCTGCAATCGCTTCCGGAAGTCGACGGCGAGAAAATAGGATTGTGGGGTGGTTCCTACGGCGGCTTTCTGACGGCCATGGGGCTAGCCCGCAATTCAGATCTATTCAAAGCGGGAGTGGATTTCCACGGCGTACACGATTGGAGCGTCTTTCTGACGGAGCGTCCCTACTTCGGCAACCTGGCGCTGCGGCCGCCGGACGCGGAGGCTGCGGTGAAGCTGGCGTGGGATTCTTCGCCCGATGCCTACGTGGGCACGTGGAAGTCGCCGGTGCTGCTCATCCACGGCGATGATGACCGCAACGTTCCCTTCAGCCAGACCGTGGACCTGGTACAGCGGTTGCGCGCGCAGCACGTGCGGTTCGCGCAGATGATCCTGCCGGACGAGATCCACGGGTTCCTGAGGTGGCGGGACTGGATGCGGGCATACACCGCGACGGAGGAGTTCTTCGACCGGACGCTGAAACGCAGTGAGAAGATCGGGAGCGACGACTGGGGTTCGAGGTAGAGACGGCGACATCGGCGAGCGCGGGCAGGCAGATTACGAAGGGAAAGCGTTGTAAGTATCAATAAGAAAAGGCGCTTCATCGCGCCGTGTGGAAGATGCAATTTCACCTCAGCGGTCGAGGCCGCGTGGAGGTTGGCCAGAGTTCTTAGGCTACGCTAACGCCGTACTGCTGCCGATACTCGCGCTCAATGCACTCCATCTGATCTTTGAGGCGGAGTTTCAGCTTTTTCAGACGGACCTCTTCCAGCTTTTCGTCTTCGCTGAGATAACGTTTTTGAGTGAGTGTATCGAGGCGTTTCGAATACTGCGTGTGCTCCTGAGCCAGTTTGCGGAATTCCTCGTGCGTGGTCAGGAGTTGGTCTCTCGAAGTCAGCATCCAGCAGACCTCCAACCGGGATATGAGCTGAGGCTAGCACAGGGCAAAAAGGGGATCAATGCCAAAAAGTGGTGCAGTCTCAGTGTGAGAAATAGTGCTAGGGGAGAGTCCGGCGGTAGAGAACGGCATCTTCGGGGGGATTTGTGTAGTAGGACTTCCGGCCGCCGGTGTGCTCGAAACCCGCTTTTTCGTAGAGACTTCGCGCAGCGGCGTTGGACTCGCGGACTTCGAGAAACACGGAACTGCTGTCGGTCTCTCGGGCGGCAGCTAGCAGGGCGTCCAAGAGCTGCAGTCCAAGCCCCTTGCGACGGGCCGTGGGGTCTACGACGATGTTTTCCAGTTCCCATTCGGGAGGAAGATGCAGGGCTACCAGAAAGCCTAGGGGGCGAGTGCCTGCGGCGGAGTTGATCTCGCGACCTGGCGCGATCGTTGGAGAATCTTCCGCCACGAGTACCAGCCTTCTGACGGCTTCGCTCGGAAAAGCCTGGCGATATTGCTCTTCGGTCCAATGGCCGGCGGTGGCGGACCGCCTTTCCAGCGTCATGATGGAAGGAAGGTCAGCGACGGTTGCGGGTCGGATCTGCACGAAGTTTTCGAAGTCGGTGATTGCAGCGGCGCCAGCTAGAAGCTAGCAGCTAGGTGCTTGATTTCACAAACATCTCGGCGTCGGAGCGGCGCATGTAGTTCGCTTCCAACTGCTCGGGCGAGACCGTGGCGCCGGCTTGCAATTTTTCCCATCCGAAGCGCGCGATCATTTGAGAACTGGGAGGCTCGACTGCGACCACGGGGAGGTCGGCCTCCCGCGCGATTGCAGCCAGGGCGGTGTCGGGTGCGGCGACGGTTGACTCTCGTGCAGCGGACAAGAACTCCGCCTGCAACAGGAGTTCCTCCCTGAGAACATGGACGGATGCGCCTGCAATCTCATACGCCCCGAAAAAAACTTCACGGCGCCCCGCCTCCATCACGGCGACAACTTTGCCCTGGGCGCGACTGGCGGTTGCCACCAACTGCAGCAGCGAGACCGGAACGATGGGCTTTTGCAGAATCTCTGCCAAGGCCTTGATTGCGGCCAGTCCCACGCGCAGGCCAGTAAACGATCCGGGACCGGTGACTACGAAGAAGGCGTCGATGTTGGCCTTGCTGAGGCCATGGTTCTGAAGCAGCGCTGCGATCTGCGGCACCAGTTGTGCAGAGAACATGCCCCCCGCCAGCGGCGCAACTTCGATCAGGTCAATACTGTGTGGATCGCGCTCGCCTGCGCGCGCGAGTGCGACCGTGCCGTTCCTGCCGGAAGTGTCGGTGACGAGAAGAATCATCTCCGTGTTTTGTTGCTCGATCTGCGGCGATCCTTAAACATCCGTGGCCGGTTTGACTTCTCAACCCTGCACTAACTCCAGCAGCACGCCGCCGGTGCTCGCGGGATGGACGAACACGTACTGGTGTCCACCTGCACCGGTCTTGATCTCTTCCGAAACCAAACGCACGCCATCTTTTCTCAGACGATCGACCGCCGCGGGCAAGTCTGGCACTTTGAGGCAAACATGGTGCAGACCTTCGCCGCGCTTAGCGATGAACTTTGCGATGGTCGAGTTCTCTGATGTCGCCTCGAGTAATTCCAGCCGGCTTTCGCCGACCGGAACCATGACCAACCGAACCTGTTCCTGCTCCACTGTCTCTTCCGGGGAGACGCTGAGGCCCAGTTTTTCGTAAATCGCCTTGGCGGCTGCCAGCGATTTCACCGCGATGCCGAGATGATCGATTTGAGACATTGGACTCATTCCCCGCTCACTTGGCGGCGGACGCGTTCGTCCGCCCGCCGTCCGACTTCAAAACCGCCCGGACGAATGCATCCGGGCCTACGTGTTCTTTGCCTGCGCTGCGATTTCTTCGACCAGCGTATACGGATCGCGTTTATGTTCGGCAACTTCCGCCGCCAGCTTGGTCAGATTCCCGTCGCCGAATTGTGCCCGCGCTTTCTCCAACATGGCATCGCGAAGCATTTCGACCAGTCTTTCCTGCCAGTTTTGCACGCTCTTTTTCAGCGCCAGATCTTCTTTCTGCAAATATGCGACGTAGCCGGCGATCGCCGCGGCCAGGTCGTCGACTCCGGTTCCATCGCTGGCAACGGTTTTCACGATTGGGGGCGTCCAACCGTCGTGGCGCAGGGCCAGCGACTGCAGGGCGCGAATCTCGCGTTCCACTGTTTCCGCGCCTTCGCGATCGCTTTTGTTGATCACGAAGATGTCGGCGATCTCCATGATGCCCGCCTTGATCGTCTGCACGTCGTCGCCCATGCCGGGGACGAGAATCACGACCGTGATGTCGGCGAGGCGAACGATATCGACTTCATCCTGCCCGACCCCGACGGTCTCAATGAGGATGATGTCGCGACCGGAGGCATCGAGCACGGTGGTGACGTCGGCCGTGGTGCGCGCCAGTCCGCCCAGCGATCCGCGCGTCGCCATGCTTCGAATATAAATTCCCGGGTCGGCGAAATGTTCCTGCATGCGGATGCGGTCGCCCAGAATCGCTCCGCCGGTGTAGGGACTGGTCGGGTCGACGGCGACAATTCCCACGGTCTGGTTCTGCTTGCGATAGAGCCGCGCCAGTTGGTCGACCAGCGTGCTCTTCCCTGCTCCCGGCGCGCCCGTCAGCCCAATCACGCGAGCGCGGCCGCTGTGCGGGAACAAGGCCTTCAGAAGATCGGACCATCCTGGCGTGCGATTTTCGACCGTGGAAATGGCCCGCGCCAGCGTGCGAACGTCGCCGCAGCGTAGCGCGTCGATCCGTGCCTGAATGTCGTGATTGGAATGAGCAGTGTCCAAGCGAACAGTGTAAAGCAGGAAGGGTCACGGCTGTCGAGCTTCCCTCGACGGACAGCCGAAGGCGGCTGTCCCCACCTGGGTATTTCCAGGGAGCAGCACCGAACCTTATTGCAGCCTGCGCAGGACCACTACGGGCCAGTACCGGCTAGTCCTTCAGCAACTGCCGGGCGATCACTAACCGCTGAATCTCGCTGGTGCCTTCGCCGATGGTGCACAGTTTGACGTCGCGATAAAACTTCTCGGCTGGATAGTCTTTAATAAAGCCGTAGCCGCCGTGAATCTGTACGCCTTCGTTGGCGCACCGCACTGCCACTTCGCTGGCGTAGAGTTTCGCCATGGAAGACTCCTGCGTGGTTTTCATGCCCGCGTCTTTCATCGATGCCGCGCGCATGGTGAGCAGCAAGGCCGCGTCGATCTCGGTAGCCATGTCGGCGAGCTTCCATTGGATCGCCTGGAAATCGCTAATCGCCTTGCCGAACTGCTTGCGCTGTTTCGAATATTTCAGAGCCGCTTCGTAGGCGCCCTCGGCCATGCCAAGCGACAAAGCCGCAATCGAGATGCGTCCGCCATCGAGCACGCGCATGGCGTCGGGAAATCCCTGGCCCTCTCCGCCCAGCAAATTTTCCGCCGGGATCACGCAATCTTCGAAGATCAGTTCGGCGGTGTCGCTGGCGCGGAGTCCTAGCTTGTTTTCCTTTTTGCCGGGACGGAAGCCCTTGGTGTCTTGCTCGATGACGAATGCGGAAATTCCATGGGTATGTGCCGCGCGATCGGTCACCGCGAGCACGACGATCACGTCGGCATAGTGCCCGTTGGTGCAGAAGGTCTTGGTGCCGTTCAGAACCCAGTTATTTCCCCTGCGCACCGCCGTCATACGAGCGCTGCCCGCATCCGATCCGGACGAGGGCTCGGTGAGGCCCCAGGCGCCGATGAATTCGCCGGTTGCCAGCTTGCTGACGTACTTCTTTTTCTGCGCCTCGTTGCCCGCGAGAAAAATATGGTTCGAACACAGGGACGTGTGCGCCGCCACGATGATTCCGACCGAGCCATCCACGCGCGAGAGTTCCTCAATCGCGGTCACGTACTCGACGTAGCCCATGCCCGCGCCGCCGTACTCGGGAGGAAAAATCGTTCCCAGCAACCCCAGCTTGCCCAGTTCCTTGACGGTTGCCAGCGGGAACTCGCCGGCCTCGTCCCACTTCATGATGTTGGGCTTGATCTCGCGCTCGGCAAATTCGCGGACGCTTTTCTTCAAATGCAATTGCTCTTCGTTCAGTTGGAAATCCAAGGGTCCTCCAGCACGCTCGGGCACTGCGGCTTGAGCAGTCCCGCATAAAGGGGCGCTGCGACCGCCCCGGATTTTTGATTAGAACATAGCGCCGGAAGAGGAAGAAGTTACCTCCGGAGGGGAAAGGGGCAGGATGGGACGAACCTCATGAACACTGGCGATTCTGTGGGTTTCGCTGGGCCACCCAACCGACCGGATGGTTTGGAAATTAGCCGGTGATGCTCTTCCGCAGCCAGCGCCGAAGATCCAAAGCGAATTATACGCTCGCCGTCAGGCCTGGGTTGAAACGTCGGGAGTCCCAAGGAACGCTTGAAAGACCTCATTGGAGAGCAGTCGCCCGCGCGGAGTGAGGCGAATGCAATCGCGGTGTCGCTGAATCAGTCCATCCCCGATCAACTCCGCGATCGCGGGCGACAGGTTGTCGAGAGCTTGCTGACCGAAGTTCGCGGCCACGTCTCGGAGGTCCACACCACGGTTCAAACGCAATCCGAGGAAAAAGCGCTCTTCGAGCGCATTGGCATGCGAGACTGCGGTCCCCTGCGGGGGCGATCCGGCAACGTATTTTTCCAGCACGTCTGCGCCGGCAAAGCGGACCGCTTCATTCTCCGGGGTCGCCGACTTCAGCATCGAGTGCGCGTCGACGCCAAAGCCGAGATAGGGCTGCCGCGTCCAGTATTTGAGATTGTGACGCGATTCGGAACCGGCCCGCGCGAAATTGGAAATCTCATGTTGCACGATGCCGTTGGCTTCGAGACGATCGCACGCGGCGAGATAGAAGTCTGCGGTGGCCTCTTCGTCGGGGACGAAGTGGGCGTGATAACGGGTTCCGCCCGCGATCACTTCGCGGCCCAAGCGTGAGTCTTCGTCGACTTCGAGCATGTAGACACTCACGTGCGAAGCTCCGGTGGCGAGCGTCTCGGCCAGCGACTCCTGCCAACTCTCCGCCGTCTGCTGCGGAAGGCCTGCAATCAGATCAATATTGATATTTGCGATGCCCGCCGCGCGCAGGCGGGCGATGTCCTCCAGCACTGTAGAACGCTTGTGCAACCGGCCAACCGCCGCCGCTTCGACATCCACGAAGGACTGCACGCCCAGGCTGACGCGATTCACGCCGCAGCGCAGCAATCCTTGCAACACCTCGGGCCCAAGCGTTCCAGGAGCGCACTCGACGGTCACTTCGGCATCCGGCCGCACGGAGAACTGCGCTCGGGCTGCTTCGAAGATCCGCTGCAGTTGCCCGGGCTCAAGCACGGTGGGCGTGCCGCCGCCGAGATAGATGGAGTCGACTTCATGCTCGATCTGTCCACCCATCGTTTTCGAAAGTTGCGGTGCATGGGCGACGTCTGCACACACGCGCTCCACGTAGCGGTCGAAAACGACGCGCGAGAACACGTCAGACGCGAAGTTGCAGTAGCTGCACTTGGTGCGGCAGAACGGCACCGAGATGTAGATTCCCAAGGCCACTGCTTTCATTATCCCACCCGCGGGCGAGGGCCCTTCGGCTGTCGCTCAGCGCAGGTCCGCGCCACACGCAAACTTTTCCATCCTGCCGGCTGGCTCGACCATCTATTTGAGGTACCCTGTTGAGGGCGTTCTGAGCTCCGCTCGCTTGTTTCTTACGAATTTCGACCGGTCAACGATGGCCCAGGAAGAGGAAGTACTCGGCAAAGCATATGACAGCCGTCTGATGCGGCGGCTGCTCACCTACCTGCGTCCTTACCGCTGGCAGGTGACGATTGCTATTGCCTCGATCATCCTGAAGTCGTTCTGCGACGTACTGGGGCCGTACCTGGTGAAGGTCGCTGTTGACCGCTACCTCGCGCCGGTCAAGGGAGTGACCTCGGGCTTGTGGAGTTGGCTCAGCCCGCGGCCGCGGCAAGGGATCGCGCAGATTTCGGCAATCTACTTCAGCTTGCTGATTCTTACTTTCGTGTTCGAGTTTTTGCAAACTTATTTCATGCAATGGACCGGGCAGAAAGTAATGTTCGACCTGCGCAGCCAGATTTTCCGCCACTTGCAGCGCATGCACGTCGCCTTCTATGACAGGAATCCGGTCGGCCGGCTGGTCACCCGCGTGACTACCGATGTGGATGCATTGAACGAAATGTTCACTTCCGGCGTGGTTTCCATTTTTGAAGACCTGTTCGTGCTGATGGGAATTCTGGGCATCATGCTGTGCATGAACTGGAAGCTGGCACTGATCACGTTCGCCGTGCTGCCATTTATTGTGGTGGCGACCAAGGTTTTTCGCGATAAGGTGCGCGATTCCTACCGGCGCATTCGCACCGCCATCGCCCGCATCAACTCTTATTTGCAGGAGCACGTCAGCGGCATGGTCGTGCTGCAACTGTTCAACCGGGAACGCAAGGCCTACCAGCGCTTTTCGGAAATTAACCGCAGCCACATGGACGCATACAAAGACGCGATCATGGCCTACTCCGTTTATTATCCGGTCGTCGATTTCTTTTCCGCGGTCGCGATTGCCTGCGTCATCTGGTTCGGCGGACGGAACGTGATGGCGGGAATTGTCGCGAAGACTGTTTCCATCGAGTTCAACCGCCACGCGCCTCTCTCCAACCCCTTCGTCTTGGTCGCGGTCCCAGCTTCGCTGGGCGTGGTGATCGCTTTTACGGCTTACGCGCAGCGCTTCTTCCGCCCCATCATGGATTTCAGCGAGAAGTACAACATTCTCCAGTCTGCGATGGCGGCCAGCGAACGCATTTTCAAGTTGCTGGATACTCCGGTCGACATCGTATCGCCAGCGGCGACGAAGAAGCCCGAAGGCCCGGGCCGCATCGAGTTCGACCACGTCTGGTTCGCGTATCGAGATGTGCCGGATGAAGGCAAGGCGGCTGAACCAAGCAGGGCACATGTGGAGACTCGTCGCAGACTCGTCGATACAGAGCAAAGCTCGGCAGACTCCTCGGCCGGGAACGGCAATGCCCTCGACGCCACTCCTGACTGGGTGCTGCGCGACGTCACCTTCGCCATCGAGCCCGGAGAAACCGTCGCCGTCGTCGGCCACACTGGAGCCGGCAAGACCACGCTGATTTCCCTGCTGTTGCGCTTCTACGATGTGCAGAAGGGCGCCGTCCGCATCGATGGCATCGATGTCAAAGAAATGGATCTTAACGACCTGCGCAGCCGCTTTGGCGTCGTTCTGCAAGACCCGTTTCTGTTCACCGGGACGATTGGCGGCAACATCCGCCTGGGCACAGAGCGCATTCTGGACGAACACGTGGCGAAGGCCGCGGAGGATGTGAATCTCGGCGACTTCGTCCGCGCCCTGCCCAATGGCTTCAACGAAGAAGTGCGCGAACGGGGATCAACGCTTTCGACTGGGCAGAAACAACTCATCTCGTTTGCCCGCGCTCTGGCCCATGAGCCGAGGATTCTGATTCTCGATGAAGCCACTTCGAGCGTAGACACCGAAACTGAATTCAAAGTGCGCGACGCGCTTGGGCGGATGGTTGAAGGACGCACGTCGCTGATCATCGCGCATAGGCTGTCGACGGTGCAGCGCGCGGACAAGATCATCGTCATGCACAAGGGCCAGGTCCGCGAAATGGGCACGCATCAGGAACTGCTGGCGCATCGCGGGGTCTACTTCAAGCTGTATCAGCTGCAGTATAAGGATCAGGAGTTGAATGTGGCGCAGGCGGCCTCACGCGCGACCGCGGACGGATTCCAGCGGCCCCAAGTCACCGCGGGAGGCGACGACTAATGTTCGGATTCTCCCCCCAGTTACCGATAAGTGATGCAGATCGGCTTTGGGTGGAGGAGGGTTTCAGGAGATTGGAAAAACTGCTCGGGCGGCGCCGGATGCTTGAGGCACGAGTCATAACGCCAACCGCCGAAGATTTTCCTGATCCTTACGACCAGACTTCAACAGCTTCGGTGGAAAAGCTCTTCGGACGTGTGTGCCACTACATGCACGTCGAGCGCGACGGCCTTGAGTTCGAAATCTTCCCTGACGAAACTGAAGAACTCCGCGAGATTCTGCCGTACTGGCCGGGCGGCTCAGGAAAGCACGCCGCCGGCCTATATATTCATGCAATGCAGGAGCGAGATTTAGAAGACGACGACGGACGCGCTGTTGTCGCCATCCGAAGTTCTCAGCTTAAAGATCCAGTGTCGCTTGTGGCAACGATGGCACACGAGCTCGGCCATGTGATTCTTTTGGGCCAAGGCCTGATGAATCCCAAGACTTCGGACCACGAGCCCATGACGGACTTACTGACGGTCTTTCTCGGTTTCGGCATATTTAACGCCAATTCGGCGAATCGATTCAAGCGGTGGCAGGACGACCGCCGTCAGGGTTGGTCGATGCAGCGGCTTGGCTATCTGCGCGAAGAAGTATTTGGATATGCCCTTGCCAAATTCGCCAACGAACGCGGAGAGAACAAGCCAGAATGGGCCCGGCATCTATCCCCGAATGTGCGCTCTGATTTCAAGCGCTCCCGGCGCTGGCTGGCGGAGAACCCCCAGTATGTGACGATGGCAAAGCCCATCGGATAGAGGAGCGCATTCGCTTTTGGTCACACGGGACGATCCCAAGCTTTACAATTCCCTCTTGCGCATCCTGATCTCAGCTGGGGAAGCTTCGGGGGAAATGTATGGGGCGGAGCTCATTGACGCTCTGCGCCGCGCTGCAGAGCAAAACCCGGAGGAGCTTCGCTCCGCTGGACAGCCGGGGGCGGCCGTCCCTCCACAAACCTTCGGCTCTGCACAAGGATCCGGCGGCGTACGAGCTCTGGAATTCTTTGGCGTGGGCGGAGACCGCATGCGGGCTGCTGGATGCGACACTGTCGTCGACGCCAAGGACCTGGCTGTCGTCGGCCTCACTGAGATTCTCAGTCGCCTGCCTCAGATCCTCGGGCTCTATCGGCGCTTGATTGCGGAGGCCGACCGGCGCAAGCCGGATCTGGCCATCGTCATCGACTCTCCGGCGTTCAACTGGCGCGTGGCGCGGCAGATGAAGAAGCGCGGCATTCCTACGGTCTATTACGTTGCGCCGCAGTTCTGGGCTTGGCGGCAGGGGCGGGTGCGGTTGCTGCGCGACCATGTCGACAAGGCGCTCGTGATTTTTCCGTTCGAAGAGGCGTTCTACCGCGAGCGCGGCGTGGACGCGACCTTCGTCGGGCATCCTCTGGCAGAGTTACCGCGGCCCACGATCGAGCGCAACGAGTTGGCGGCGCAATTCCATTTGGACCCGGCGAAACCGTGGATCACTCTGATGCCCGGCAGCCGCGTCAAGGAAGTCCGCATGAACCTGCCGACGATTCTGGAGTCGGCATCTCAGATGGGCTCGGCTTATGAGTTTCTGCTGCCGGTCGCTCCGACGCTGGACCGCAACTTCCTGTTGAGCCTGCTGGGCCAAGAAAAGGGCGCCCCGCGGAGAATCACGCTCGTCCCCGATGCCCTGCCTGCGCTGTGGCACTCGCGCTCCGGAATCGTGGCCAGCGGCACGGCCACCGTCGAGGCCGCCATGATGAACACGCCGTTCGTGATGGTCTATCGCGTCTCGCCGCTCACCTATCTGCTGGGCAAGCCCCGGGTGAAGGTCCCGCGGTTTGCCATGGTCAATCTGATTGCTGGGGAGGAGGTTGTCCCCGAACTAGTCCAGCACGATTTCACGGCCGAAAGGGTGGTTGCCCGGCTGAAGGAAATTCTGCCCGATGGCCCGGCGCGGGACCGCATGATGGAGGGCCTGGCGCGGGTGAAGGCGCGTCTTCGCGCCCCACAGGCCAGTTCCGGGGCGGTACAGCGCCCGGCAGACCGCGCCGCCGACATTATTCTGGCGCTGCTGCCGAAACGCTAAGCTCATAAGGCGCAGGCAAGAAGCAGGTTCCTCGTTGCACTCGAAATGACCGAATCTCGAAATGACAAAATCCTGACATACTCCGTCTAAACCTTGTGCTCCGACCATCTTTTACGTCAGAATCTTCATCATAGGAAATGGGTTATCATTTCCTGGAGACTCTCCTGAATGTTGATTTCTCCGCGGCGCGCTCTGAGCGTCCTTACGAGTTCCTTGACTCTGTCGTTGGTCGTGCTGCTTGCGATTCCGTCGCGGGCCGCGGAAAAAGCGCGCATTCGCGTGGACGACTACCAGATCGAGGCTGAACTCGACCCCCATCTCCACCAGATCACGGCTCGCGCCAAAGTCAAATTCACGGCCCTGCAGGATGTGGCCGTCGCCGTGTTTGAGCTGCATAACGACCTGCGCGTGACCAAGGTTCTGGACGAAAAGGGCCAGCCGCTGTCGGCCGAGCGTGTCACCCAGGACTCGACGGTACGGGTTCCGCTGCCTGCGGGATTGTCCAAGGACGCCTCCACCTCCCTGACTTTTGAGTACGAAGGACAACTGGAAAACGGCGACAACAGCCCCGTGCCCGGCTTGAAGCTGGCCTACATCGGCGACGACACCAGCTATCTGTTCTATGCCGGACGCTGGTTTCCGGTGAGCGGCTATGGCCTGAACCGTTTCACGTCGACCATCCGCTTGACCGTGCCGGCGCATATGCTAGTGGTCGGCAGCGGCAAGGCGACCGTCACCGACGCGCAGGCTCCGAAGAAGCCCAACGCCAGCGTGCTGCCCACTAAGACGTTCACGTTCGTCTCCACCAAGCCCAGCTTCCCCGGCACCATCGTGGCCGGAATTTTTCAGGAGTACAAGAGCGACGAAGCCGGCCTGGACCTGCACGTCTTCTTCAAGCCCACGCATCAGAGCATGGCTCCGACTTACACCACCACCGCCGTTCAGGAGTTCACGTACTTCATCACGCTCTACGGGCTGCCGCCTTCGCAGAAGTTGAATGTTGTGGAATTGCCGGCCGACACACTTCCCTACACATGGGCGCCAGAAATTGCCGGCATGGCTGGGCCGTCCATCACGGAGAAGACTAACTATCGTTTGCTGGCCGATGCGATTGCGCATCAATGGTGGGGAGTTTCGGTGAGTCCAGCGAGCAAGGACGACTGGTGGTTGAGCGACGGCTTCTCCCGCTATTCGGAAGCGATGTACGTGGAGAACGCCGCCGGAGCCGCCGGCCTGGAAGAAGCTGTAAAAGATATGTCGGTCGGTGCCTTGGCCTACGATACAGTGCCGCTCTCCAGCGCCAGCAAGCTGGACATCTTCTCCACCGAATTTCAATCGCTGGCCACCGACAAGGGCGCGATGATCCTTCACATGTTGCGCTGGGTTCTGGGCGAGGACAAGTACAACAAGACGATGCGGGACTTCGCCACGGAGTTCGCAGGCAAGGCAGCGAGCATGGACGACTTCAAGGCCATCGCCGAGAAAAACTACGGCGACCAGCTGACCTGGTTCTTCTCGCAATGGCTCGATTCGACCGGCGCTCCCGAGTTCAAGGTGAAGTACACCACATACCGGCTGGGCGGGAATTTTGCCAAGGAATCGCAGGCCAAGCAGGAGAAATCCCCGGGATTCCGCGTGACCGGCGAGATCACACAAGATCTCGATCTGTTTCGCATGCCGGTGGACCTGCGCATTGATACCGACGGAAAAACCGAAAACAAACGGATTGAAGTCGTGGGCACGACTTCGCCGTTTTCGATTGAGACCTTCGGGCGGCCGCGGCGCATCGCCGTCGATCCCGACCACCATGTATTGACGAATTCCACCGACGTGAAGTTGCGCGCCTCCATCCTGCGCGGGCAGGCGATGCAGCAACAGGGAGATTTGTCGGGCGCGCTGGTCGAGTTCAACAAAGCCCTCGACCTCAACAAAAACAGTTCTCTCGCCCATTACCGCATCGCCGAGGTCTTCTTCTTCCAGCGGAATTATCAGGCTTCGGCCAACGCTTACCGAGCGGCCATTGATGGCGACGGCGAACCGCGCTGGACCGAAGTCTGGAGCCATATCCAGCTGGGGAAGATTTTCGACATCACCGGCCAGCGCGAACGCGCGGTCGGCCAATACCGTCAGGCGACCCAGACCAACGACAACACTTTCGGCGCGCTCGAAGAGGCACGGAAATATCTGCAAAAGGCTTACGAGAGACCCAAAGAGAAACAGTGACGAATCCTCATTTATGAGGCGAGCCGTTCAGTTTGCCAGTGTTACGCTGTCGTTGATTCTCTGTGCAACAACCATAGCTCAAGAAAAACCGTTTTCGGTGGTCTCTACCGTGGACGAGCCGACCATCGCCGGAAGACCGGTCGAACTGGATGCACAGGGCAAGCTCCTGCCCTGGCCGATGCCCGACAACATCGGCTATTCCTACTCCTCGCATTTTCTTTCGCAATGGACCATCCTCTGGGATCAGTACAACCGGCAGCGGCTCTACTATTTCCATTGCTGCTTCGATTTTGACCGCACGACCTATGAACTGATCCCTGACCAAACCTGGGCAAACTCGACGGGATATCTTCGCGCCATGCTGCAGGGCTTCGTGGAGCGTCTTTATCCATACGTCGGAGATGCCCGGACGCTCACTTTTCTGGAGGACTTCGTCGATTACGAGTTGGAAAATGGCCGAACTCCCGCGGACTACGCGTGGGCCCAAGTGCCGTATCCGTCGGCCGATCCCGGGGCACGTCGCTATAGCGGCTGGAGTTCGCACGGAAAGGACTACATCGAGCCTCACGTGGTGGGCGAAGATGGGTACGCCTATCTGCGGTTGTACGAGATGACTGGCAACACAAAGTACTTGGAGGCAGCCATCCTGTGCGCCGACGCGCTGGTCAAAAACTACCAGCGGGGCGACGAGACGCACTCTCCGTGGCCGGTGCGATGTTATGCGCGCGATGGCAGGACCGAAGGCCGCCCGATGGGACCGTATTCGGCCAATGTGATTGAGCCGATCATGCTTTTCGACGAACTGATACGGCTGCATCAAGGCGACGTTGCCGGTTACGCCCGCGTCCGTCAGGGCGCCTGGCTGTGGTTTCAAACCTATCCGCTGACCAACAATGTGTGGGTCGGGTATTTCGAGGACGTCGTACCCAGCATGGAAAACATGAACCAGGTGATTCCTCTTGAATTCGCCCGCTATGTGCTGCTGCATCCGGAGAAGGATCCGCAGTGGAAGGGACACGCGCGGCAACTCATCGCCTGGGTCAAGACCACGCCGAAGTGGCCGAAGTACATAGTGCACGGGGCCACGGTGACCACGGAACAGGGGAACGGCATCAACTTCTGCTGTAACCTGCCGAATCAGTGCTGCGACAGCCATACCGCACGACTGGCCGCCGTGGAAGCGCTCTATTTCTCAAAGACTGGAGATCCGGAGTACCGCGAAGCAGCTTTCCGCTCGTTCAACTGGGTCACTTATTTCCAGGGACTCCCGGGCGGAGCGCATGCCCCGTTCGGAGTGAACCAATGGTGGTTTACGGATCAGTTTGCCGACGGTCCACGGCGGTTGATGGACGCCTTCTGGGCCGTTCCGGAGTGGGCGCCTGCGGATGAGTCGCACCTGCTGGGCTCATCGTCCGTCGTGACGAAAATCAGTTACGGAAAAGGATCGGTCACGTATTCCACTTTCGATGCTGAGTCGAGCGATGTGCTGAGGCTGAACTTCGTGCCCGAGTCGGTGAGTGCAAACGGACGGCCGCTGCGGCGGCGCAAGGTTCTCGATCAGGCGGGATTTGTTTTTGATGAGTCCACCCGCGTGCTGCGAATTCGTCACGACGCCGCGCGCGACATCGATATCCAGGGCAAGAGCGATCGTGGCCCGGCGCTCTACGTTACATTCGACGATCCGCACCTCGCGGCAGGAACGGAGCTCGGCGGGCCTTATCCCTCGGGACTCATCGACTGGCCTCAGCACCAATGGAAGATCGCCCCGCCGGGAGGCAAGTTCGGCACCTTCAACCTCATCCCAGCCGATCCGAAGGCTGAGAAACTCGAATTCTTCTTCCCGGCTCCACGCGTGTTTGTGGGTGTGGATGTATACAACGGAGGGGCATCGGAAGCGAGCATAGCCATCAAGGCAGAGGGTGCTCCCGATGCATCGATCAATCTGAAGCCGGGAGAATTGCGGCGCCTTCGAACGGACTGGAAACAACCTGCTTCACGAGTCGTCATCGAACTGAAGTCTGGCGACGGTCTGAAGTTCGATAACCTGGCCTATTTGTATCCGTGAGAAGTCCCGCCAATAAGGCAGGGGATAGTGAGGCCAGCCGCCAGCCAGGTCGCGATCCAGCGTTCCGCCTCTTCGACGGAGGGGAAAATCTCAATGTTTTTCTGCGTGCCCAAGCCGGAACGACGGATTCAACTGCAACCGCTTCGCGTATCGTTCAATGTCTCCAAACGTCAGCTTCTTTCCGAACTTCACGCTGACGAGCTTACTCTCGGCGTCAACGACATATTCGACCAATCGGCTCGGCTGCTGCTCACGGCGCAGGCCGGCAAACGTTTTGCGTTTCAGAACATTTTCCTGAGACAATCCCGCACCTCCAACCAAACTTGTCCGGCGATCTGCTCTTTGGGTATCGGCCGAATTGACCCGAAACTTCATCCCGGCGAGGCCTCCAGGGACACTACGGAAATGCCTTTGTCGGCTAACCTTTTTCCACTCTCCAGGGTCTAAGTAACTACATGCCAGCAGGGAACTTTACCGGACCCGGCTGCGTATATCTGATCAGATGGTTGGGCGGGATTGAGACCCCTCGCCTGAACGTTACCCGGGTGCCCCCACGCTCCTCCCCGGAGGCGTGGGGGCATGACTCTGCGACATCCATATGCGAATGCTCCTCGACATCGTCCGGCAGTCGCTGTCGACCCTGTGGGCGCACAAGCTGCGCTCGTTCCTCACCATGTTTGGAATCGCGTGGGGCGTGGGCTCGTTGCTGCTGCTGGTGGGTTTAGGAGAAGGTTTCCGCAGCGGCCAGGAAAAGCAGCTTGCCACGCTCGGACAAAACATTATGTTTATGTTTCCCGGACGCATTCCGGCGGTCGAGGGCAGCACGCAATCGGGGCAGACCTACTACTTCACCTATAAAGATTATTTGGCGATCCGCGATGAGGCACAGTTCGTGGGCGCGCTATCGCCCGTGCTGAATCGCGAGGACATCCGCGCGGTCAGTGACTATGGTTCCACCAACGGGCAAGTGTTCGGCGTAGCCTCCGACTACAACCAGATTCGCAACGTCCCAGTGGAACCCGGCCGATGGCTTAACAACCAGGACAATACCGAGCGCCGCCGCGTGGCCGTGGTGGGCTGGGAACTGCTCAAGAATATGTTTCCGGGACGTCCGGCCGTCGGTTCTACGATTCTGCTCAACGGCATTAATTTCGATGTCGTCGGCGTGGTTGCGAAGGTCGGACGCGACGGTAATAACGGCACGAACTCGCGCATCTTTATTCCCATCGAAACCATGCGCGACCTGTTCCCCATGACCAAGGCGAATTCTGACGACGCGATTTCGTTCCTCAACTATCGCCCGATCACGAAGGATCTGCATGCCGAGGCGAAGGACGAGATTCACCAGATCATCGCGCGGCGCCACGGTTTCGATCCCAAGCTGCAAGACGCCTTCGAAGATTGGGACACGATTGAGAATATGAAGCGGGTGGGGAAGATTTTCGATGCTATGGACTGGTTCCTGGGCGTAGTCGGTGTCGTGACGTTGGGGCTGGGGGCGATCGGCATCATCAACATTATGCTGGTCTCGGTAACGGAGCGGACGAAAGAAATCGGCCTGCGCAAGGCGCTGGGTGCAACTTACCGCGCGATCCTGACGCAGTTCTTTATCGAGGGAGCATTTCTCACTGCGTTCAGTGGTGGAATCGGATTGGCCATCGCCACGGGCTTCGTGACCCTGCTGGCCATGCTGCCGTCGCCCGAGGGCTTTGACACGCCTCGCATTATCCCGGCGTCAGCCTTTGCCGCCATCGGCTCGCTGGCGATTGCGGGCATAGCGGCTGGCCTGTACCCAGCGCGCAAAGCGGCATTGCTGCCGCCAGTAGAAGCGTTGCGTCAGGAGTAAGGAAGCTCAGAGCTCAGGAGCTGTTTTTCATGATCTTCGATCTCGCAACCCAGGCTTACCACGCGCTGCGCCACAACCGGCGCCGCAGCGTGCTCACTATGCTCGGGATGGCTTGGGGCATTGCGACGGTTGTGCTTCTGCTGGCCTACGGCACCGGCTTTGAGCGTGGATTGTGGTCGGCCTTTCGCTCCTTCGGCACCAACCTCGTGTTCATTTTTCCCGGCCGTACGGAGTTGCAGGCGGGAGGCACCAAGGCTGGAACGCAGGTTCGCCTCACGATCAACGATCTCGATTCCATCCGCGCCGAAGTTCCGTTGCTAAAGCGCGTTTCGCCGGAAGCGTTCAAGAATTGCGTGGTCGCCTACGGCACGCGCAGTTCGAACTACGGGGTCAGCGGCGTCTATGCTTCCTACGGCCGCATGCGCAAGATGGATGTCGCGGAAGGCAGCTTCTTCAGCGAAGCCGATGATTACACTCACACTCGCGTCGCTGTGATCGGCTCCGACGCGAAGAAGAAGTTATTCTCTGGCCAGAATGCGCTCGGAGAAAATCTCCGCCTCGACGGCATTTCCTATCAGATCGTGGGCGTGCTCAAGCATCAGGTGCAGAATGGGGACGACAATATCAACGAGCATGTCTACGTTCCCTACAGCGCCATGAGCGACCTGACCAACACGTATTACTTAAGCTCGGTGGTCATGGAGTACGAAGGCGATCACGCCAAGGTTGTGAAGGCGGTGCGCGACTGCATGGCGTTCCACCACAGCTTCGATCCCAAAGATCAGCGCGCCATATTCGTGTTCGACGTGTTCGCCGACCTGATGGATTTGCAGGTGATTTCTACCGGGATCAAGATTCTGCTCGGCTTCATCGGCCTGCTCACGCTGGGCATCGGCGGCGTCGGGTTGATGAACATTATGCTGGTGTCGGTCACTCAGCGGACCCGCGAGATCGGCGTGGAAAAGGCTCTGGGCGCGCACCGCTGGCATATCCTGTTCCAGTTCCTGGCAGAAGCACTGGTGATTACTGCGCTGGGCGGACTGTTGGGCGTGATCCTCGCTTACTTGGTTTCGTGGTCGGTGGGATCACTCACCCTGTGGAGCGCGTTTGAGGAAAACGCCAGCGAGGGCGACATTCATCTTTACATCGACTCTGCCACGCTGATCTGGTCGACGGCCATTCTGAGCTTCGTCGGTATCATCAGCGGCATGCTGCCCGCGATCAAAGCGGCCAGGCTCAACCCGATCGAAGCGCTGCGCTACGAGTAGATCATTACGAATAGATCAGTCGGCGGCTTCAGCCTTGGGGACCGGATGCGCCACGATGGCTCGCCAATCCAGAAGAACATTTGGCAGGATGGCAGCCAGCGCGATCACGGTCCAGACGACGGTTTCCACTCCAACCACACCGAGTCGGGAAACAGGCGGAAGCGGAATGATCATCCGCGTCCCCGTAAAAACCATGGCGAAAGGATAGCTGCGGATCATCCAGCGCCTGTGCTGCGCCATATTGCCGTGGCGCACGCAATCGAGTGCGATCGCTGTAGTCAACATCCATCCGAACGATTGGATGCTTGAGGCTGCAACCAAAGACGGACCGAATCGCATCGTCATCGGAATGGCAAGAGGGCCGGCAATGAATACACTGACCACATACACGTAGCCCAAAGTCCGGGGAGTCTTCAGATACCGCGCCCGCAGGCGGTTGGAGAACTGGAACGCCCCCAAACAGCATGGCGAGGACGCCGAAAAAGGCGTGCGGCAGCAGGTACCATCTCACCGGCGCGAAATGAAGGCGATCTCGGAGGTCGGATCGAAGACGCGGGCATTCTTCATGTATGTGACAAATACGGTGAGCAAACCGAATATCACGAAGAACACAAGTTTGGACTGAGAACGCGAGCGCCCGGCGGCGCGACGGCAGTGGCCATTGATTTTTCCCAAGTCTGAGGAGATTCCCCGCTCCTCGCGCAGAAGGCCTCTGCGCAACTCACGCAGCGCAGGGGCTCAAAGTGGCCGTATTGTAGCTTGCTTTATCATTTTCTCCAACGCCCAATTCGTGCCGGAGCGAAGAGAGTCCCTGGTAACCGGCATGAGTGGCGACTCGGATTCTCGAGCGTTTGCCTGGAAGTCTGGCAAGGAGGGCTGAGGATTCGCGATTGGCTATACTTAACAATCCTTCGATGCCGGAGCCCTCGCAGATTCGCCTTGACCGCGTCCTCGCGCAGCTTCGGTTGTACGAGCATCCTCTGCTGAATTTCTCCGCGCGTACCAAGGGAGACGGGGTCGAGGTCATCATCAAGTTCAAAGACGAAAACATCCCTGTGCACACTTACTATTTTGATCTTCACCCGCGGGATCTCGACGACCCGCAGTTCGAGTGGGGCTTCCAGCGCCAACTCTACGACGCCCTGCACGACTATTTCGTAGAGATGTTCATACGCACGCCGCAGGACCGTGCCGACCGCCAGCGGAAGGGACTGTGAGCGCTCTCCGCCAAAAGATCGAGCAGGAGATCCGCGAACGCGGCCCGATTCCCTTCTCGCGTTATATGGAGCTGTGTCTTTACGATCCCGAGCTCGGTTATTACTCGCGCAACGCGGCGCAGTTCGGCAAAGCCGGCGATTTCTATACCTGCAGCGACGTGCACGCGGTGTTCGGACGCTTGCTGGCGCGACAGTTCGACGAGATGTGGCGTGTTCTGGGATCGCCAGAGCACATCACGCTGAAGGAACTTGGCCCGGGCCGCGGTCTTTTCGCGCAGGATGTGCTGGACTGGTCGGAAAAGAAGTTCCCCGGCTTCTTTCACTCTCTTCGTTATGTTTTGGACGAACGTTCCCCTGCCTTGCGCCAGCGAATCGAGGTCACGCTGAAGCGTCATTTTGAATCTGGTAAAGCAGTCTTGGGGTCTGGCGTCGATGTCAGCGCGCCCAACATCGTCTTTGCCAACGAATTCTTTGATGCGCTGCCAGTTGAAGTTCTCAGTTCCGAGGGATTGCTTCGCATCGACTTACGTGACGGACGATTGGTCGAGACCTGGGTCCCACCTTCACCCGAAGAACCTGAATTCCTCGACCGGTATTCGCTCCACCCCGAACCCGGAGAACGCGTCGAAGTGCCACTTCAGTCCCAGGCACACATGCGTGCCGCAGCCAACCTTGAACGCGGGTTCATGGTAATCATCGATTATGGATACACCCGCGAGGAGCAACTCGCCGGACGCCATCGCGGAACGCTGAAGGCCATTCGCCAGCACTCGGTGAGCGCAAACCCGTACGAAGCGCCCGGCGAGCAGGACATTACCGCTGACGTAAACTTCACGGCGCTAGCAGCGGTTGCGGAGAGACAGGGGATGCGGGCGCAGAAGCTCATCACGCAGTCGCAATTCCTGATGGGAATCGGCGAGGCCAATGAATTTGCCGATGCCTTCGAAGAGTGCCGGCTGCCGCAGGAACGCGCCAAAGTCGCGCTCCAACTCAAACACCTGGTCACGCCCGCCGGGATGGGAGAGAGCTTTCACGTCCTAGTCGCAAGCAAAGGAGTTGAGGCGGAGAGAGCTTCAGCGCTTGCGGGTTTGAGTTTTGGACGTCACGAAGATCGCGGCTAGGGATTGCGAATGGGAAACAGTGGCAGAAACTCCCTGACGAGCCGCGTGTAACGCGAAGCTGCGCGGGATCCTTCGCCTTGCTCAGGATGACATTGAGTCAGCGGCACCGGCAAGTCCCCACTTCTCGCGCAAAGAACGAGCGAGAAATGGGGCACCCTTGCGAAGTCGAACGAGAGGCTAGCGCTTCGGCGAATCGGGGTACTCGTACACTCCGCGCCCCGACTTCCGACCCAGGCGTCCGGCCTTAACATATTGCACCAGCAGCGGCGCTGGACGATATTTCTCACCCAGCGACTTGTGCAGATACTCGAGGATGCTCAGCCGTGTGTCGAGTCCGACCAGGTCCACCAACTCGAACGGACCCATAGGATGGTTCAGCCCGAGCTTCAGCGCCTTGTCGATGTCCGCCGGCGAAGCGATCCCCTCTTGCAGCATGCAGAACGCCTCGTTTCCGATCATGGCGTTGATGCGGCTGGTGATGAAGCCGGGCGATTCCTTGATCACCACAACTTCCTTGCCCATGCGCTTGCCCACTTCGACCGCGGTGGCGAGCGTGTCGTCGTCGGTCTCCAAGGCGCGGACGACTTCGAGCAACTTCATTTTGTGAACGGGATTGAAGAAGTGCATGCCGACGCATTTTTTCGCGCGGTAGGTCACACTGGCGATTTCCGTCACGCTGAGGGACGATGTATTCGAAGCGAGCATCGTCGTGGGCCGGCAGATCTTATCGAGGAGAGTAAAGATCTCGATTTTCGACTCCATCTCCTCGGGCACCGCCTCAATAACGAGATCGGCCTCGCGTGCCGCCTCTGCGACGGATCCCGCATACTCCAGCCGGCGGAAAGCAGAGTCCGCGTCAGGCGCGGTCACTTTGCCCAGTTCCACCGCCTTATCGAGGTTGGCCCGAATTTCAGTCTCTGCCTTGCGCAGAGCTCCGGGCAGCAAGTCTTCGAGGATGGTGCGATAGCCGCCCAGCGCCGCGGCGTGGGCGATGCCTCGCCCCATGATGCCGGCGCCGATGACGGCAATCGTCTGGACGCCGCTCACCTACTTCTCCGCCTTTTCCAGATCGGCGATGGCCGCGTCGATCGCGCCACCCGCCGCGCGCAAAGACTCGGCCAGGCGCTTGCGCTCCTCCGCGCCCATGCCTGGAATGTAAATACAAATCCGGCGCAAAGTCGCCGTGATGTCTTCCACGTAATTCATCGCCCGGATCAGTTCACCTGTCACTACTGCCATGAGAGCTCCTCTTTCTCGTTCCGACCTGCCGGACAAATCGCTCCCCAACTCGCTCGAACGTTCGACGCTGGCCATAGCGAGCCGGACATCGCTTGCCGGACTCTCTATTCTGGACGCGCCCACGCATTTAGTAAAGCCGCACTGTTTTCGCCGTTCGAAAGGCCGCGCGGATCGAAATCTCAAACGGCAACACGCTCGGCCCTTTATTCACAAAGAGTTAACCAGGCAAGCATATAATCGCAATCAATTCTTTTTATGGGGCGCGGCACCCTGACGCGAATCGAATAGGTATGGCGGACAAACCTTTGAAACGTTATATTTTCGCGAGCGACTTCGACCAGACGCTCACCTTCAACGATTCCGGCTATGTGCTCGCCGAACTGGTCGGCATTCCCACCGATGAGTTCGAACGCAAGGCCAAGGGAATGGCCAAAATCAACCTGGTGCAGCAAGGCGCAGAACTCGCTTACCTGTTGCTGCATGATCCGGAGTTCAAAGCAAAAGTGCGGAAGGAACATCTCCGTGAGGTGGGGAAGCGCATTCGACTGAAGGGCGACATCAAGCTGCTCTATCAGTTGCTTGATGCGGGCATCGACGGCCACCAGTTCGACTTTTACGTTCTATCGGCGGCTCCGGTGGAGATTGTCGTCTCTGCGCTGGAGGAGATTGTTCCGCCCGATCACATTTATGGCACAGAATTTCGCTACAAGCCCTCGGGCGAGATCGACACGATCGTGCGCGCTACCGCGGGCTACGGCAAAGTTGCGGTTCTCAACCGCCTACTCGAGCAGCAGGTGGCGGGGCCGGATCACGTGATTTACACCGGCGATGGCAGTTCCGACATTCACGTCATGCTGCACATCAACTCGCGCGACGGACTCACCATTGCCGTGTCAGAGTCGGCCGACGTTTCGCAGATTGCGAAACGCACCGTGCTCAGCACCAGCGCTCTGGCTGTGCTGGCGCCGATTCTCGAGGAAGTGGCGGGTTGGGAACGTTACCGTATTCGCAGCTTCTTCGAGGCCAACGGAATGCTGATCCAGGAATGGCAGCGCGTCCGGACGGACTGGCTGACCGTGCGCCCGGCGGCCGAGCCTGCGGAGACGTTGGAGGAGCCTTCTGTATCCGGGCTCGTGCACGAGAAGTCCTGAGGCGGCGCCCGTCATGCTGCGCGATAGAAATCTAGTTCCGCTCTCCCGCCAACACCAGCACGCCTTGGCCTTGTGCGTTCGCATCGATCGCGCGGCGCCGGTTGGCGACGCAGATCTGGCCGCATGGCAAGCGGAAATCGCGCAGCACTTTCAAAGTGAAGTCAGATTTCATTTCGCAGCAGAGGAGCAGGTCTTGTTTCCGGCGGCTCGAAAGCTCCCGGAGTTGATTCCGTTGGTCGAGGAACTACTGGCCGATCACACTGAGCTGCGTGAGTATTTCGCGCAAGCAGAAGTGCGACAAATGGCTGCGACCGAGTTGTCTCTGTTCGCGCAGCGCATGTCCGCCCACATTCGCAAGGAAGAGCGGCACCTGTTTGAACGCATGCAGGAATTGATGACTCCGGAAGAACTCGCACTTCTGGGCCAGAACCTGGACGAGGCCCTCAAAGATGCTGTGCAAGCGTGTGCGCTACCCTCTGGCGCAGCGCCGCCGCGCGCGGCAAAATGAGCTCGCACGCGGCTCAGCGGGCTCCCGCGGCCGCGTGGACCTGCCGGAAACGAGTTGCGCCTTCCCGCCCCATGTAACGCTCCAGAACCGCCGGCTCGGTCTGTCGCAAATCCACCACCACCAGTCCGTCAAGCACGTTGGAAAACTTGCGATCTACGTTGAAGCTCAGCAGTTTTCCGCCAATCCTGGCGTATTGCCGCAGCAAGATCGGCAAACCCTTTCCATCGGTCTCAACGTCGTTGATGGGCTGAGAAAGTTCGTCGAGGTCGCGCAGCGCCTGGGACATTGCACGACCGTCCCACTTCCGCAACGGTCCCGGACGAAACGGCCGCCGCGGTTCGATCAATCCCGCCAGTTCATCTTCTCGCATGCGCGCTTCAAAGAAGCGGTAGATCATTTCGCGCGACGCTTCGTTGTAGTCGTTGCTGATGCTGACCGCGCCAAACAGCACGGGAATTTCCGGCTGGGCCGCCACCATCCTGGCGATTCCCTTCCACAGCAGCAGCAGGGGCGCGTACTGGCGCTGATATTCCGGCCGCACAAAGGAGCGCCCGAGTTCCAGCGCGGGGCCGAGCTTCTGAAAGATTCGCTCGTCGTAGCGAAACAGAGTGTTGGTGTAAAGGCCGCTGACGCCGCGTTCCTTCAAAATCTCCGCGGTGTTTCCTGCTCGGTAAGCCCCCACCAACTCCCGCTTCGTTTTATGCCACAACAAAATGTGTGAGTAGTAATCGTCGAAGGGATCGAGATCGCGGCTCTTGCCTGTCCCTTCGCCTGCCCCGCGGAAGGTCAACTCGCGCAGCCGTCCCACTTCACGCAAGAGTTGAGGAATCTCACGCGCCGCTCCAAGGTAGACGGCAAGATCGCCGTTCTCCGCCAGACGCTGGTCTGGCGGTAGTTGAGCTAGTTCTTCCGCCAGCAGGTGCGCCGGCACTGGAGCGGCCACTGGCTCCTGGATCTTGAACACAATCCGCGAGCGGAATGCCGTGTGCCACTGTACTTCGTTCTTGTGGCGCCGCGCGAGCAGATAGGTCCGCCAGCGCAAATACTCAATCGCTTCGCGATCGTCGCGGATCGCTTCCAGCGCACCCGCCTGGATCCCGCTACCCACGCGCACTTCCACCGTCTTTCCTTCCTGTTGCAAGAATTCCTGCAGCAGAAACGCAGTGCGCAGCTTGGGGTGAAGCAGGCTCATCAGCTGAAATCCGACGCCGTTGTGGCCGCAGAAATACACTGGGAGAGCCGTGGCTCCAGTCCTGCGAATCAGCCTTACCGCTGTTTCATTCCATACCGGGTCGGCAATCTGCGCCGCCGGCATCTGCCAGTGCGACACCTCGCCCGACGGAAATATCGCAAGCATGCCGCCCTTCTGCAACCATGCCAAAGCTTGCCGCACCGATCGCCGGTTCGACTCCACGGATCGGTCCGTCTGCAACGGATCTACAAAAATGCAATGTTGCTGCAACTCAGGTAGGTCGGCGAGCAGGGAGTTGGTCAGCACCTTCACGTCAGGTCGCACCCGCGTCAGCAACACGGTGAGAATTGCGCCATCCAACACACCGTAGGGATGATTCGCTACCACCACAGCCGGACCGCTTGCGGAAATCCTCGCCTGATCGGCCGCACCGATACTCAGGCCGATTTTCATCTCAGCCAGCAGGTTTTCCAGACGAAATCCCTCCGGCGATCGCTGCACCCGCTGGTAGAGATCTCTTACCTTGCTGACGGGAGCAAACTTTCCCGCCAAGCCGGGAAACTCGGGGACGCGGGCCAACGCTCCGGCCTGCGTCGGATCCGCGTGCAAATGGTCGGATGGCATTTCATACCAATAGCGCAGTCGCGTTGCACCAGGATGAAGTGCAAGTTAAAAGCTGATGAAATGAGCGTTGGAGGAAGCGGGAAAGTAACCCGAGGTAACCACTCGAAATCGCTTCATACGACGCATCAGGTCTCGAGCCGGTATCGCGTTTCAGCGAGCGCGTACAACTTACGCCACACCAGGCGGTTGATCGTGACCACGGTCGCGGCCATCATCATGGTCGCAGCCAACAGCAGGTCGAAGTTGCCGGCATCAGTAGCTTGAGAGATGGTCGCTCCCAGCCCGACCGTGGTGTAGATGTGACCCTTGAAGTGAAAGTATTCCGCAATGATGCTCGCGTTCCATGCTCCGCCGGACGCGGTTACCATGCCTGTCACGAGGTACGGGAAAATCCCCGGCAGGATCAGCTTCTTCCAGCGTGCAATCCCCTTGAGGCGGAAAACGGAACAGCATTCCTTCAAATCCGTCGGGATCGCGATTGCCCCCGCGATCACATTGAACAGGATGTACCACTGCGTTCCTAACAGGAGGAGCACGATCGAGCCAATCCCGAGTCCGCCGCCCGCACGAATCAGCAACAGCAAGACGACCGGAAACAGCGCGGTCGCGGGAACCGAGGCGGCAATTTGCGCCAGCGGTTGCGCGATCCGCGCCAGTCGCGGATTGAAACCAATGGCCACGCCCGCCGGGATCGTCCACAACGCGCCCAGCAGCAAAGTGAGATTCACGCGCAAGAAAGTCGCGCCCAGGCCGATGGCAGCCTCCTGCAGTTCGGCTTTCTGCAGCCCGGTCAAAATCATCACCACACGGACAACGCCATAACTCATCCCAGCCAGCAGCACGACCGCCAGTGCACGCATCAACCCTAGCTTCCACCCGATGGTCGGTGCAGCCTCATCGCTGGAACGCGCTCGGGAAAAGTGCAGCATCAGGCGCTCGCTGAGCGGACGCACCGTCCTCTTGCGAATCTGCGCCAGACTGCGGGAATGCCGGATCAGGTCGAGCACCCACGAGCTCGGAGGGTCGCTACTCTCGACCTGCTCCACTTTGAATTTCTCTGCCCACGCGATCACCGGACGCCAGACAAACTGGTCGAGCAGCACAATTACCGCGATCATGGTGCCGACACCCCAAAGGATCGATCGTGTGTCCCCGGCGCTGGCCGCAGTCTGCAGATACGACCCCAGTCCTGGCAGCCGGAAGTCGCGCGAACCGAGCACGAACATCTCGCAAGCCATCAGGAAAAACCAGCCGCCGGCCACCGACATCATCGAGTTCCACACCAGGCCAATCGCCCCGAAGGGCAATTCCATCTCAATGAAGCGTTGCCACCAGCTGAAACTGTAAACCTTTGCAGCCTCGCGCATCTCGTTCGGAATGCTCTTCATCGAAGCGTAGAAGCTGAACGCCATGTTCCACACCTGGCCGGTGAAGATCAGCAGGATGGCGCCCGCTTCTACCCCGAGCTGCCGCCCCGGAAACAGCGCGACCATGGCCAGCATCACGGGCGGAAGAAAACTGAGCACCGGAATCGACTGCAACACATCGAGCAGCGGAATCATGAACCGCTCCGCGCGCTGGTTGGAGGCCGCTACGTATCCGTACACCAGGGCGAAGGCAAGGCTCAGCACATATGCGACCGTAATGCGCAGCAATGAATATCCCGCATAGGCCGGCAGGGCCAGGAGGCTGCGCGAGATTTCCACCTCCGGTGTGAACGGGCCGAGCCATGTCCGCCCGACCACAATCACCCCGTAGAACAAGGCGATCCCCGCCCCGAACATGAGCAGGTCGGGCAGGTACGAGATCTCCAGACTGGGCAGTTGTGCCCAGATTCGGTAGGCCGAAAATCCCCGCAAGCTAGTTGATTTCTTCATGCGCTCAAGAGGAGATCACGATTTATTCTTGTTCAGGACTTCGGGGCTGGCGTCTCAGTCGTCGATGCAGCCGCGGACTCGGACGGAGCCGGCGGTTCGGTCTGCACCAATCGCCCCTTCTCGCGGTCATAGTCAAATATCTCCGCGTAACGGCCCCAGTTCATTGCAGTCTCGAACTGGCGCTGGACTTCATCTTCCGAAAAATGTTCGTCAAGGATGTCGTGAAAGAACTCGTCGGCGATCGAGTGATCCGACTTCCGTTTCAGAATGCTGTCAATCTGTTTCAGGATGGTCACATGGTCCAACGCCGCCTGCCGGAACAAGACCTTGCGTTGCTGAATGTCGGCATCGGCAAAGATCACTCCTTGCGGTGTGATCTGCACGTCGCCCTCTTTCAGCCACGCGAATCCCAACAGCACGCACGCCTCAAGAATCGGAAGGAGATCTTCGACGTCCATCACCAGTTCTTCGGACAGGCGGAACAGGTCCTCGCGCCCGCCGCGGTCGTGCAGCAATTCCACCAACCCTGCAATGCCGCCCACGCGCGCATGGGGCAGCATCTGGTATCTCGCGGTGCGAACGGGAGCTTCCTGCTTCTTCAGCGCGTCTTTCAGCACGTCTTTTGTCAACCCGCCGGTGGGCAGAATGATTTCCGCTGTCGTTTCGGCATCGGGTAAGTCATGCTCGATTTCCGGCTCGGTCATCACCTTGTAGATGTAATCCACGAGTTCCACAAAGCGCGCAGACTTCCGGTCCCGGGGATGCTTCAGCCGTATATTGAAATCCGAACGAATGCGCGCGGGATTTCTTCCCAGCACCATCACTCGGTCGGCAAGCATCACGGCCTCTTCAATGTTGTGCGTCACGATGAAAATGGCGCTGGCCGGCATCTTCTTATTCAGCCAGAGCTCCAGCAGTTCACCCCGCAGGTTTTCCGCGGTGAGAACATCGAGGGCCGAGAACGGCTCGTCCATGAACAAGACTTCCGGCTCGACGACGAGAGCCCGCGCGAATCCCACGCGCTGCTTCATGCCGCCAGAAAGTTCCTTGGGATATGCGGTCTCAAAACCATCCAGACCGACCGTGTCGAGCGTGCGCAGAGCGCGTTTGCGGCGCTCCACCGCGGGTACTCCCTTGGCTTCCAGCGGAGCTTCCACGTTCTCGAGCACGGTGAGCCAGGGGAAGAGAGCGAAGCTCTGAAAGACAATGGCCACGTTGGGCATTTGGCCATCCAGCGGTTTGCCGTGCCACAACAGCGTTCCCGACGACGGTTGCGCAAGCCCGGTCAGCATGCGCAGTAGGGTAGACTTGCCGCAGCCCGAGGGCCCGAGCAAGGCGACGATCTTTCCCGGTTCGACCTGAAGATTGGTCAGGCCGACGACCTGAATCCGCGTGCCATCCGCCTGGGGATAAGATTTCTCAATCCCTACGGCTTCGATGATCGGTTCGACGCCCGCGTCGCTCACGCCTTTTCTCCCGTTCTCTCTATACACGAACTGCGCAGAAGCGCAAAGCGCGCTCCCTGTAACACTCTATTCACAATTGAGACAATCCGTCTCGCTACTGCGCGGGCGAGACGCCAAGCCGGCAAGATGCCGGCGCTACTTGGTGCTCGCGTCAGGCGGCAAAATTCTCATTCGCCAGCGCGGCGAACGGCTGGGGAAGGCGATCGCTCAATTCGGCCAGATGCGCGAGTTTCGCAGCCAACTCGCTGGTGAGCCGACCCTGATCGAACCTCCACCGCCAGTTGCCGCCGTGCAGGCTGGGAGTGTTCATGCGAGCCTCGCTGCCTAACCCGAGCACATCTTGAAGCGGAATGATGCTCAGGCTCGCTGGCGAACATTGGGCCGCGCGAATAAACGCCCAATGAATGCCATCCTCGCAGCGTCCGACGTAAGCCTCGGCGTTGCGGCGTTCGTGCTCCGCCGCGCCGGAATGCCACCAGCCCTGCACGGTGTCGTTGTCATGCGTGCCCGTGTAAATGACTTTGCCCTCGGCGCGATGCGGCAGGTAAATGTGCGCGCCTTCATCCCCGAAGCCGAATTGCAGAACCGCCATGCCGGGGATCTGCAGCCGGTCGCGCAGCGCGTGGACTTCCGGAGTGATGTAGCCCAAGTCCTCGGCAAAGAACGGCAGACCGCCCAGGGCCTCGCGGAGCTTGAGAAACAGGTCGTCCCGTGGCCCATCCACCCAGTGCCCATTCACTGCCGTGGTATCGGCGGCGGGAATCTCCCAGAACTGGTCAAATCCCCGGAAATGATCGAGCCGGATGTAGTCAGAATTTTGCGTCGCCCAGCGCAGCCGCTGAATCCACCATTGGTAGCCGCGCTCTTTCATTACATCCCAGCGGTAGAGCGGATTGCCCCAACGCTGCCCGGTCTTGCTGAAAAAATCCGGAGGCACGCCGGCCACAACTTCCGGTTCGAGATTCTGGTTCAGCCGAAACAGTTCCTGGTGTGTCCAAACGTCGGCGTTGTCGTGGTTCATGAAGATCGCGACATCGCCCACAACCCGGATCGCCCGCTCGGAGCAGTAACGCCGCAAGGCCCGCCATTGCTCGTAGAAAGCGAACTGCAGTGCGCTTCGAATCTGGATGTCGACGGCTAGTTCCTGACGAGCTTTCTCCAAGGCAGCGGGCTCTCGGTGCGCCAGATCCCGCGGCCACTGATTCCAGCTTTCGAGTTTCTGGCGGGCGCGCAGGGCATCGAACAGGACGAAATCCTCCAGCCACCAACCATTCTCTGCGCGGAAACTTTCAAACCGCCGCAGGGCATCGCCCGCGGCCGAGCGCACGAAGTTCCGCGCCGCCGCAAACAACAGCGGCATTTTCTGCGCGAAAATCTGCTCGTATTCGACGGGACCGGAACCCGTTGCCAGGTCGCCGAGCTTCGCCCAATCGGCCTTATCCAGGTCGATCCAGCCATGCTCTGCGAGCCGCTCCAGACTGATTAGAAGAGGATTTCCAGCGAAAGCGGAGGTAGAGGAGTACGGCGAATTGCCATAGCCCAGCGGCCCCAGCGGCAGAATCTGCCAAAGGCCCTGGCGCGCGGAAGCGAGGAAGTCGACGAACTGGTAAGCGGCTGGTCCAAAATCACCAACCCCGCCGCGCGAAGGCAACGACGTGGGATGCAACAGAATGCCTGCAGCGCGCGGAAAAGGCATGTCGCCGCCGCTACATTCCCTGCTCGCTGCCGTTGCGGCCCAGTAGCTTGATCTCTTCTTCGTTGCGCTTGATCTTTCCGGATCGCGTCATCTCATCGACCAGGCTAGAAACGAAAAGACCGAAACGCTCCTGCTGTTTCTGCTGCAGCAGCTGATCGCGGATCTGATCGCGCTTCGCGGCATAGTCGGCATCCGTGGGCTGCTGGTTCTCGATCACCGCAAGCACCGCAGCGCTCGAGCCGTTGTTGATCGGCCCGCTTATCTCTCCCGCTTTCATGTTGAAGGCCACCGACGCCTGTCCGGCCATTGAGCCCACGTCGGGCACCTGTCCGTCGGGCAGAACGAAGTCGCTGGTTTTCAAGGTCGCGCCTAGTTCCTTGGCTGCGCGCTTCAGATCATGCTCGGACTTGGCGCGGTCCGACAGTTCCTGAATCTTCTGGGTCAGCAAAGTCGAGGAGCGCTCATTGTTGAATTCTTCTTCAACCTTGCTGCGGATCTCTTCAAACGTCGGCGTCGCGGCCGGTTTCACCGCCAGCAACTGAAACACTACGATGCCCTGCGATGCCGGAGCCACGTCCGGCGGCGATTTTTCGGCTTCGCTGAATACGGCATCCATGAACTGCGTCGCCGGCCCCAATCCCGGCAGCATGTCTTTACGGGCGAAGAAATCCGAGTTGATTACAGGGATGCCCTGCGCGGCCGCGGCCGCGTCCAAACCCTGCTCGCGAGCCTGCTTCAGCAACCCCTCCGCCTTCTTCTGCGCGGCCTGCTGGCCCTTCTGATGTTTCAGTATCGGCTCGATCTCGGCCTTCACCTCGTCCAGGGACTTGGTATGCGCCTCCTGCTTATCGTCTACGCGAATAATGTGGAAACCGTAGCTGCTCTTCACCAGATCGCTGATCTGTCCCTTGGGCAGCGAAAAAGCAGTCTTTTCGAACTCGGGAACGGTCTGGCCTTTGCCGATCCAGCCGAGCGATCCGCCCTGTTTGGCGCTGCCCGGATCTTCGGAATACTTCTTCGCCAAATCTTCCAACTTGGCTCCGCCCTGCAACTGCTTCAGCAAATCCTCGGCACGATGCTGCGCCTCAGCCACGCCCTTCTCGTCCACTTTGCCGTCGGGCCCAGGCAGCGGGGTTTTGATGAGGATATGGCTGACCTTCACCTGCTCGGGCACCCGGTACTGATCGCGGTGCTGATCGTAGTAAGACCGCAAGTCGTCCTGCGTAATCTGTACGCCTGCTTCCGCCTTGCCCGTCTCGACTACCACGTACTTGACCTTGCGTTTTTCCGGGACGGAGTTGGCGTAGCTGGCCTTGTGGCTCTCGTAAAAGGCCTTCAGTTCTTCGTCTGTCGGGTGCAGACCCTTGCGCAAGTCGTCCTGTTTCAAAACGGCATAATCGAACTTGACCTTTGAATTCTGCTTGATGAACTCCGCGTGAATCTCGGCATCGCTCACGCTGGCGCTGCCCGAAATGAGCGCCTGCAGTTTGCTGAGAAGAATGTCGTTGCCCACGGCCTCTTCAAATTTAGTGGGCGTCAGATTCGCCCGCTGCAGCATGTCTTCGTATTCCGTCGGGCCGATGAAGTTGCCGCCGGGGAAAAAGGTTGCCGCATAGCGCCCGTGCTGTAGCTCGTCCTTGATCTCCTCCGGGCTTACGCGGAGTCCCATGCGCCCGGCTTCGGTCAACAAAGCCTGGCGGTTAATAAGCTGGTCGACTGCGCGGATGGTCTCCTGCTGGACGAGGAACGGCATCAACTTCGAGGCCATCTCGCCATAGCGCTGCGCCTCTTGCTGCGCCATCTGCCGCGCGGTCGTGCGCACTTCGTCGGCGCTGATGTCGCTGCCATCCACCTTGGCGACGATGCCCTTGCCAGGAGTACCCGTAAAAACGTCCCCACCCAAACCGCCGGGGATCAACGTAATCACCATCGACGCGCAGATGATCAGGAGCAGTCCGCCGAGAACATACTTCGTGGTCTGCCCGGATTTTTGCAGAAATCGAATCATTTTCTTATCACTCCAGAGTTGAGAGGCGAGTTTTTAATTATAAACCAGCCCAGCCACCTTCGCCCGAGGCTGTGCCGTGGCGACCATGCCCGCATCGCCTGCACCGGGACTAGCGTTTGCACCCAGCCGCTTCCCGAACCCCACAACCCGCACTCTTGCAAAACTCCGCTATTGAAACGTATTAATATACATGTTATCCATTCTCCGGGACATTTTGCGAAATCGTCCCCGACCGATCACGAGCACGAACCGCCATGGATAGGAGCGTCATGAACTCAAGCAAGCGGCTGGCAATCTCACTCTTCGTTCTGGCTCAGTTCCTCCTGGTTTCATGCCTTCTGGCCCAAGATAACTCCGACGCAAAGCACGCCGCAGAAGGCAAGTTGACGCTGCACGATGGCTGGTCTTTGCAAACGTCGGCCAAAGTCGAAGCCAAGGGAGAAGTCATCTCGACGGCGCAGTTTTCTCCTAAGGGATGGCACGAAGCGACCGTGCCTACCACCGTGGTGGCCGCGCTGGTCAAGGACAAAACCTTCCAGAATCCTCTTTTTGGCACGAACTTGCGCGAGTATCCGGGCATGAACTATCCCATCGGCGCGAATTTCTCCAACATCGCGATGGCGCCCGACAGCCCCTACGCCGTCTCCTGGTGGTACCGCGAGCAGTTCGCCGTGCCGGCGTCTTACCAAAACAAGACGGTATGGTTGAAATTCAACGGCATCAACTATCGCGCCAACATCTGGCTGAATGGAAAGCAGATCGCGAAGTCCGACGACGTCGCCGGAGCCTGGCGGACTTACGAGTTTAATGTGACCGACGCCGCCAAGCCGGGCGCGGAGAACGTCCTCGCGGTACAGGTCTATTCACCCACCGAGCACGATCTCGCCATCACCTTCGTCGACTGGAATCCTGCGCCTCCTGACAAGAACATGGGACTGTGGCGCGAAGTCTACCTCACCACCAGCGGCCCGGTGGCGCTGCGCTATCCCACGGTCGTCTCCAAACTGAATCCTCCCGCCAACGACAGCGCGCAGCTTACCGTCACCGCACAAGTAAAGAACGGCACCAATCAGCCGGTCAAGGGCAAACTCAAGGGCGAAATCGAGAGCGTCAAGTTCGAACAGGATGTCGAACTCGCGCCCAACGAAGCGAAAGACGTAACCTTCACTCCCGACAAGTTCCCGCAACTCGTCTTCTCGAATCCGCGCCTGTGGTGGCCCAGGCAAATGGGCAAACCGAATCTCTACCCGCTCACGATGGAGTTCGAGGCCAACCGCGCGGTCAGCGACCATTCGACCACCGAGTTCGGCATCCGCGAAATTACCTCTGACCTGAATGCGATCGGGGGGCGCGCCTTCCACATCAACGGCAAGAATATTCTGATTCGCGGCGGCGGTTGGACGCCCGACTTGATGCTGCGCGAGAACTCGCAACGCCTGCAGGACGAATTCCGCTACGTCCGCGACATGGGACTGAACACCATCCGTCTGGAAGGCAAACTCGAGACTCCCGAATTCTTCGACCTGGCCGATCACCAGGGAATCCTCGTCATGGCCGGATGGTGCTGCTGCGATTTCTGGGAACGCTGGCCGCGCTGGAAGCCGCAGGATTTTGAAATCGCCAAGCTGTCCCTGCGCGATCAGATTTACCGGCTGCGCAACCATCCCAGCCTCGTCATGTGGCTGAATGGCAGCGACAACGCTCCCCCGCCGGACGTGGAACAGATGTACCTCGACGTCGAAAAAGATCTGTTCTGGCCCAACCCTGTTGTGTCGTCGGCCACAGGAAAGCAGACCAGCGTCACCGGGGACAGTGGGGTCAAGATGACCGGCCCGTATGAATACGTCGCGCCCAGTTACTGGGAGGTTGACACGCCGCAAGGGCAGCCTGACCGCAAGCAGTGCAATCCCGGAGGCTGCGGCGGCGCCTACGGCTTCAACACCGAAACCAGCATGGGACCGGCCGTCCCCCCGATCGAAAGCATCCAAGCCATGGTGGGCAAAGATCATATGTGGCCCATCGACGACACTTGGAACTATCACGCTGGCGGCGGCGAGTTCAAAACCATCGGCGTGTTCACCGAAGCGCTGGCCCGCCGCTATGGCGGTTCTGACGGAGTGAACGACTTCGCCATGAAGTCGCAGATGCAGACTTACGAAGGCGTGCGCGCCATGTACGAGGCCTACAGCCGCAACAAGTATCAGGCCACCGGCGTGATTCAGTGGATGCTCAACAACGCCTGGCCTTCCATGATCTGGCACCTTTACGACTACTACCTGCGTCCGGGCGGCGGATACTTCGGCGCCAAGCGTGCGATGGAGGCGCTGCATCCGGTCTACGGTTACGACGATCATTCCCTTTGGGTGGTCAGCAGCCAGTACGAAGATGTGAAGGGGCTGAAGCTGACGACCAAAATCTACAACCTGGACATGACCGAGAAGTTCACGCAATCGAACACGGTCGATGCCACAGCGGACAGCACGGCGAAAATTTTCACACTGCCGGACGTCGCCGGATTGAGTCCCACGTATTTCCTCGCTCTGCGCCTGGAAGATTCCGCCGGTAAGCTTGTGGGATCGAATTTCTACTGGCTCTCAACCAGGCCCGAAACGCTCGACTGGGCTAAGACGACGTGGTGGATGACTCCAACGGCTTCTTACGCTGACTTCACCGCGCTCTCGCAGCTGCCAAAAGTGAAACTGAAAGTTACGGACCGTAGCGAACGTAAGGGCGAAGAAGAAATCACACGGGTAGTTCTCGAGAACCCGAGCAAGAATCTCGCCTTCTTTGTGCGCCTTAAGGTCAACAAGGGCGTCAAGGGAGAAGAGATTCTCCCGGTGATCTGGGAAGACAACTACATTTCCCTGATGCCCGGCGAGAAGCGCGAAGTGACAGCGACGTACCGCGCCAGCGAATTGGGGTCGGCTAAACCCACGGTCGAAGTCAGTGGCTGGAACGTGGAATAGGGAAGGTTGGCAGTTGTGGAATTTGTGGAATTGGGTAACGTGGAAACCAAGCGCTTGAGATCACAATCTGTGATCTCAAGTTGATTATCAAATTACACAATTCCTATGGCACGTGCTGAGAGACTGACAGCACGTTCCCGTCCGGATCCTTGAACCACGCCACCTTGTCTCCCGTCGGCGCGGTCCAGATTCCGAGTTCGTCCTGCTTGAAGAATCCGAAGATCTCGAAGTGGACGCCTTTGCTCTGCAGACCCCGCACCACGTTTTCGATCTCTGAAACCTGCCAGCCAAGGATCGTAAACTGCGCCGCAGTAAAATCCTTCCCCACTTTCGCGATCCGGATCATGATTCCGTTCGCATCCAGCACCATCGCAAAGCCATCCTCTTTTACGAAGCGAAGGCCGAGCACACCCTCGTAAAACTCCCTAGCCTTGCCAGAATCTCTGGTTGGGACGAAAGCCACAATATTGGTTGAGCCCAGCATCCTGTCCTCCCCCGCGACTCCAGGATAAACCCCGGGAGAACAATACGGGATTGATGGGACTGCATTCTTTCGCTATTGTGACAACTAATGTCGAAGACGCGACAAAGCGTCCATGCCTGTCCCAAGCTTCCCTCTCCGGTAACGACTCTTGTTTACGAGTTTGCGCATGGCCACGTGATCCCTGAACACTTCCATCCGGAAGACCAACTCGTGTACGCGAGCCTCGGAGTCATGACCGTGCGCACGACTCAGGGAACCTGGGTCGTGCCCGCACGGCGTGCCGTCTGGATCCCCGCCAGGACTCCCCATAGCATCGGGATGTCAGGAGCGGTCTCCATGCGCACGCTCTACCTGAGGGCGCGGATGGTCCAGCGTCTTCCTCGCACCTGCTGCGTCGTGAATGTCTCGACTCTGCTGCAGGAGTTGATCCTCCACTCCTGCACTTATCCCCAGTTGAGTCGCCGATCGAAGATTCATGCCCATCTGATCGATGTCCTCATAGACCAACTAGAAATCGTACGAGCGATTCCCCTGCAACTCCCCAATCCCTCCGACGCGAGGGCGGTCCGCGTGGCCGAGATGTTGCAGCACAACTTGGCCGATGCGAATTCTCTGGAACAGGCCTGCCAGCAAGCAGGGGCCAGCAAGCGGACGATCGAGCGGCTGTTTCTGGAGGAAACGCGCTTGTCCCTCGGGAAATGGAGGCAGCAACTCCGCCTGATGCGGTCTCTGCAATTGCTGGCGGCGGGAGAGAAGATCACGTATGCCGCTCTGGAAGCCGGCTACAGCACACCCAGCGCTTTCATCGCTATGTTCCGGAAGACGCTGGGAACCACGCCCCGTCGATACTTTGAGAATCCTCCGGGCAGCCAGTCATGATTCTACGAGTCGCTGAAATCAATCATTACCGGCGCGGAGCGGAACCAGTTCGTCTTGTAGCCGACGTAAAGCAATCCCACCGCGAACCAGATTCCACCCACGGTCTTGGCGATGATATTCAGGTTGAGCCATATCACGAGGCAGAAAGCGAAACCAATCAGCGGCAGGATCGCATCGCGCAAGAGCCGCCGCTCGGCGCCAGTCTTCTTTGTGATCACCGAGAACTGCCAGAAACACGCGAAATTCACTCCCATGAATGCGAGAAATGCGCCGAAGTTGAGCAGCTCGCCGGCGTGCTCGTACGCGCTGCCGATGTAGTTGAGTAGCACGGCTCCAAGAAACGCGAGCCCGCCAATCAGCAAAATGTTGTAAGTCGGAGTGCTGCTGCCGGGTTTGAGATAGCCGAAGAATTTCCGGGGCAGAACGCCGTCGCGGCCCATGCCGAACAACAACCGCGCCGCGCCCAGAGTACCGGTCAACCCGCTGCCGAACGCAGCCACGATCAGGATAAAGCCCATGGCGTTGAACAGAAGGACGCCCCCGACTCGGCTGCAGATGTCCATAAACGCAGTTTCCAGATTCGGGAAAGTATGCCAGTCAGGCCACACGCGCGCCCCGAGATAAGCTTCAAACCCGCTGCATACGCCTGCAAAAATACAAGTCAGCACAACCGCCAACAGAACGTTGCGCTTGGGATTCTCCACGTCCTCTGCCAGCGTGGTCACGCCGTCGAAGCCGATGTAGGTGAGCGCCGCAAACGAAGTCGCGGTCAGAATCTTATGAGCATTGAAAGTCTTGGGGTTATAGAACGGCTGGGTCGATAGCAGCCCGGCCCACCCTTGTCCATGCCACAAGTAGCGAATCGCCAGCCACACGAAGAAAGCCACCACCACCGACATTACTGCGAGCAACACTTTGTTGGCGCGCGCCGACGACTTTACCCCGGCCAGATTCAGCACCGTCATGATTCCCGCGATCAGCGCTGCCCATGCAATGTAAGGAATCTGCGGCAGGTAACGCTCATGCAGGGCGGTTGAAATCCAGACCGTGTTGATGAGCGGCTGCAGGAGATAATCGAGGATCATCGCCCAGCCCGCCAGAAATCCCAGGTGCGGGTTGAGGCCCTTGCCCACATACGTATAGGCCGAACCCGCGGTCGGATACAGCGCCCCCATGCGTCCGTAACTGACGGCGGTAATGAGCATGGCGAACAGAGCGATGAAAATGATCGTGACGAAGTGTCCGTCGGAAAGTTTCTGCGCCACGCCGTACAGGGGGACCGGAGCGATGGGTTGGATGAGAACGATGCCGTAGAAAATCAGGTCCCAAAGGGTGAGCGTGCGACGAAGCCGAGGCGCAGAGGAAGACGCGGAAGTATTTTCCATGGGTCCGGCTATTGGATTATGGAAGGGGCGAAATTGTCAATATTAAAACGTTTCCGTAGGGTAAGTTTTGCAACGGCCCACGCGCTCGCTGTCGAATGCGCACGAGCGGTACTCGGGGTTTCGAAGGGGGTGCATGCATTCCCCAGCGCGCATCACGCAGGTGCCCGGTCGCGGGTTCATGGGTACCTGCAACAGCGAGTCCGAATCGTGGCATGTTGGCATAGACGCATGCGTACTGACCGTTGGCAACCTGGTAGGTTTCGTGCCAGATGCCGACCGCGCCGTCGGAACCGACGCTTTGGTTGACAGCCTTCCATGCGGGAAGATGGGCAGCGTCGCGCGATTGGGCGTAGACGACGAGATGGTCGAAGCTACGCCAGTACTGCCTGACCATGACCCTGCGCCAGTAAAGAGAAGAGCGAGCGGCCAGAAGGCCAAGGAAAAGATTAGCGTAGAGCTCTTTCGGCATTGGGCTCATGGCTTGGCGACCGGAAGCCACTTGCTGACGGCCAACTGGCGGTTGATGCGAAAACCTATGAGGAAGACCACGAAGGGGCCTTCGATGGAAGTGCTGTAGCGGCCCGGAAATGGATTCGGCATATGGTGAAACTATAAACTTGTTTCCACGATCTTGGCCGTGTTCTGCACAAGTTGGTGACCGGAGAGAATGATCGCCCGCCCGTCGATCATTTTCGTTCGCCGTAGTCGAACCAATACCCGCGCTGCTCGTTGCCCGACATGCTGCGCGTGTTGTATTCGAGAAGATAGTTCAAGTGCGCATCGTCGAGCGGAAATGACTTCTTCGGCGGATAGGGATACTCGCCCATGCTGAGGAACGGCAGCGGCGCGACGTAGTTCCCTTCCGCGGCGTAGAAGTCCATGTCTTTCTCGTAGCCGTTGGCCGCAAAGAAATAATCGCGCACCCAGCCCTTGGGAAGGGCGGGCAGACTCGAAGGATCGAAGTCCAACCGCACCTCCTCGCCCGAGCCGAACACTGCCAACTTGTCATCGGTTGCGGTCAGCAGCGGGAGCACGTCGCCGTAGCGCGTGTAGGTTCCCGCCGGACGGGTGTAGGGGCCAGTCGCACTGACCTTTTCATAGACGTACTGCACATTGCCGGCGGGCTTGCCCTCAATCTTCAGCGGATATCCGTGGAACTCGAGATCGGCATGCACCAGCGGAACCGGCGTCAGACGAGGACTTTGGGCCCGATCGCGCGATTCCTGTCGCGTGCGGTCAATCAGAATGCTGTCCCAATAAACCTGCAGATTGGTCGTGATGCGAATCTTCCGCGTGCCCGGCGGCAGATTACCGGTCAAATCGGCGGTCATGGTGCGCGGGCCTCCGGCAGGAAAGCCCATGTCGTCGACCACGCGCTTCCACTGCCCGCTCGCGTCTTTTTCATTTCCAACGAGCGCTTCCACGTACGGCGAAATTGCTGCCACTCCCGCTTGCGACGCCGCATACATGCTGTTCGCTGAGAAGTACTCGACTTCGCCATGCAGCAGCAGCCAGAGCGGTCCGCCCTGGTATGCCTCACCCAGATCGAGCGTGAGACTGTGCGGCTGGGCGAATCCCTGAAACTGCGTCAGCGCGAAATCGCCAAAATAACGGTGCGCCCGCAACTCCGGCAGAACGTCGTGGCCGTGGTCGTCCCACGCTCCGGCCGGTGGACGCGCGTCGCGGCTCACCACCACTTTGAACGGAGGATATGGAGGATTCGACGCGAAATACTCGTTGGGATAAACATCGACGTCCGCCGGATGGTCGATCGCCATCAGCCGCACCTGATCGAGGTAGACGGCTTCTTCGAGAGGCTCCATGAAGCGGAAGCTCAAGGTCGGGTGCCCCATTTCTCGCGCACTTTGCGAGAAGTGGGGATTTTCTTTCTCTCGGATCGCATCGCGATTGATCTTGATGTATTCGACAGGCCGCGGCACATCGCGCTGGCCCGGCCCAACCCAATGCCCGACCACGCCCGCGCCCAACATGTCTGCAACAAACTCGTAGCGCTCGCCGTTCCATACGAACAGCGTCGGGCAGGAGCTGCCGCGTCGGTCGATCTCGAGGAAATTCTGCTGCTTGTCGGCCGCCACCTGAGGTTCGTCTTCCAGCACGCCCGTCGGCCACAGCATGCGCACGATGTCGGCTTCCTTGGAATCGCCCAAGCCGACGACGATGTCGGTGGAATTCTGTCCCAGGTAGCCGTTCGATCCCGCGATCTCAAACTTTTGCCTATTCCCGCCCGAAAAAACTTCGACCTTGGTGCCGATGGCGGATTTGTTGTCGGCCAGTCCCTTGAGCGAGAGCCGCAGCCAGTGATTCTGATTGCCGCCTTCATTGCGCAGCAGCACGGCAGGCCCGTGATTCTGCGTGATGAGCAGGTCGGTGGCGCCGTCGCCGTCGTAGTCACCAGTGATGATGGCACGGGGATCTTTGAGTTGAACCTTATCGAGACCCACGTCGGCCGTAACGTCTATGAAGCCGTCAGGCCCAAGGTTGCGGAACAACCTCACTTCGCCTTTGCCGTCTTTGGTCTCGCCGACGGCCACGAGGTCGACCCAGCCGTCGTTGTCGTAGTCGAAGGCGGCCACGCCGTAGGCCTTGACCCAATTCGTCTCCGGCAGATTGACTCGGTCGAAGCTCTTGCCGTGATTGTTGCGCCATAGAGTAAGCGCAGGTTGGACAAGTCGAGTCAACGCAATATCCATCCACCCGTCGTGATCAAAGTCGAGGGCGACAACACCCACCGTGGGAATATCGTTGGAGTTGGAAGGAGCGGACGTGTTTTCCCTCGCTGCTGGGGGCGAGAATGGATGAAGGGCGAGGAAGTTCCCTTCACGCGGATTTTGGAATATTGTCCCTCCCGTCCAGTCCGCCACAACAAGGTCGACCGCCCGATCATTGTTGTAGTCCGTGCCGATCGCGTTGACCGCCGAAGCGAAAATCGAGACCCCGAGATCGACGCTCGTGAAGGTGCCATTCCCGTTGTTGCGCCACATTGCGCTCGTGCCGCTTTTGCTGGCACCTACTACCATCAGCATTCCACTGGCGGCGTAAAGATCCAAGTCTCCGTCGTGGTCATAGTCGATGAAGGTTAAGCCGTCGATGCCTACGCCCTTAATTCCAGCCGCGGCAGCCTTATCCTTGAACGTGCCGTTCTTTTCGTTGTGGAGAAGCAAAATCCCTTCCCCGAAACTGACCGCCAGATCGGTGAACCCATCGTTGTCATAATCGCCTGCCGTGCAACTCTTCGCGCGTAGGTTGGGATCGAGTCCCGCCTTCACGGTCACGTCCTCAAACTTGCCGTTACCCAGATTACGGTAGAGCGACATCCCACCTTGGGCTCCGTTGTCTGCAAGGAAAATATCGATCTTGCCATCGTTGTCGAAGTCGAAAAAACAGGCGCCTGGTCCAGGCTCGAAAAAGGGCTTAGTGAGGGAAAGCGCGGGCTTAGGCTTCGACACCATCCCCGCCTCTGCCGTCCCATCCACAAACCGCACCTTAATCGGCGCTGGCGGCTTCAACACCGCCGAGGGCGACTCCACCGCGCGCGAGTACTGACCTTGCTCCCCGTAAGCCAGGCTCATGGGCGCGCCGATTTTGTTTTGCGTGATGTGCTGGAACTTCTTCAGATGCTCGCGGGCATGGTCGGTGTCGGAGGACTGCTGGTATGCCCGCGACAATCCGAATTCGGCCGAAGCGTGCAGCGGATTGAGTTGCAGCGCATGCTCGAAGGCATCAATGGCCTGCGGAAACTGCTTGGCCTGCACGTATGCCGTGCCGAGAAAATACCAGGTGTCGGCGTCGTTCGCATCGAGCTCGATGACGCGCTTGAATGCATCGATCGCCGCCTGCGCGTCGCCGGTATTTTTGGCCAGCATTCCGAGGCTGTACCAGGCATTTGGACTCTTTGGATCCTGCTTGAGCGCATCTTCCAGTGCAGCCTTGGCTTCATCAACCTTCTGCAGGTTCAGATAAGCAACGCCCACGTTCAGCCGTGCGATCGCCAGTTGGGGATCGGCTTCGGCGGCCTGCTGAAACAACTTCAGTCCCTTCTCGAAAAGCTGCTGGTTCATGTAGGCCACGCCGAGGTTGTTCAGGCGCGCGGCTTCCACGGGATTCGACGCCTTAGGCTGAGTCTGCGGAGAAGCGGAAAAGAAGCCACAGGCCGCCAAGATCATGGCAGCGAGAACAGCGGGGATTCGAGGAGTCATCACAAAGATTTAACCACAAAGGACACGAAGGACCCCAAAGGAAACCGACACGCGTTAGGTCCAAGTTTCCTTCGCGAACCTTAGTGCCCTTGGTGGTTTTCAACTTTTCGGTGCTTTCCCGTAGGCCCGCTTGGCGACGACGCCCTTCCCTTCCTGCACCGTGATGGTCTGGCCGGCGTCGATATTGGACAGCTTGTCAAGTTGCCCGCTGGGCCACTGGATCTCAACGCTGTCGGCTTGGGTTTGCCAGCCCAGGCCAAAGGTCAGCACCAACTCGCTCTGCGCCAGATAACTCGATCCGGAGCGCAGCATTTTCCACTGCTTGTCGCTTCCGGCCGTCACCCGCGCGACCGCGCCGATGCCGTCGCGGTTCGACTTCATGCCCACCAGTTTGACGCGCAAACTGTGGTTTGTCCCGCCTTCGTTGTGGAATAGGTACGCCGGCCCGGCATTCGTAGTCAGCAGAACATCGAGGAATCCGTCGTTGTCGATGTCGCCATAAGCCGCACCCCGCGCCACTCTTGGTGCCGCGAAGACATTCCCCATTTGCGCCGTGACTTCCGTGAACTTCCCTCCACCGAGATTGCGGAACAGGTGCGAAGGCTCGGCATAACTCACGCGCTTCTGCACGCGCTCGATCTGATCTTCGATGTGGCCGTCGGCGACGAAAACATCCTGCCAACCATCGTTATCGTAGTCAAAGAAGAAACAGCCGAAACCCAGCGTGACCAGCGTGGCCCGGCCCAGCTCGGACTGCGGTGCTTCGTCGACGAACAGTCCGTTGCCCTCGTTGTGATAGAGGGAAACCATCTGGTTAGCGAAGTTGCTGATCATGATGCTGGCGTGACCGCTGCGATCGTAGTCGGCGGCATCGACGCCCATGCCCGCGCGCGCAATGCCATCCTCGCTGAACCCGATGCCAGCCGCAACGCCGCGCTCCTCGAACGTTCCGTTCTGCTTGTTGAGGTAGAGCTTGTTGGGTTGCGTATCGTTCGCGACCACGAGATCCGGCCAGCCATCGCCGTTGAAGTCGAGAACCGCGATGCCCAGGCTTTTTGAAGTGGGATCGCCCAGCCCGGCCTTCTGCGTGGCGTCTTCAAACCTGCCGCCACCCAAGTTGTGCCACAGCCGAAGCGACGTTCCCTTGTACGATTCCGGAGTGCAGTAGGACTTGTGCGCACCGTCGAGCGTGCAATAGAGATCGCTCTGCTCAGTCCACTGCACGTAGTTTGCGACGACGAGATCGAGTTTGCCGTCACGGTCGTAGTCCACCCAGGCAGCGCTCGTCGAGAACTCGCTCGGCCCCCACATTCCGGCGGCCTTCGTAACATCGGTGAATGTTCCGTTGCCGTTATTGTGGAACAGATGACTCTGCCCCAGCGCGGTCACGAAGATGTCGTCAAAACCGTCGTTGTCGTAGTCTCCCACGGCAACGCCGAACCCGAACATGGGAATCGCGAGGCCCGCCTTGCGCGTGACGTCGGTGAATGTGCCATTGCCGTCATTGTGGTAGAGCTTCAGTGTCGTCGCGCCGCCATGGGGATGCCCGGGAAAGTCATCGCCATTGATAAGAATGACGTCGGGATATCCGTCGTTGTCGTAGTCAATGAACGCGCAGCCCGGCCCCATGGTTTCCGGCAGCCACTTCTTTCCGAAGGCGCCGTTGTTGTGAGTAAAGCGGATTCCCGCCTGCGCGGTGATGTCGCGGAAATGGATCTGCTGCGCAGCCGAGATCGAGGGAATTGCCGCGGCCAATGCAAGGATGAAGATGAAATGGATACGCATCCCCTTCATTATCTGGAGGCTCCGGCGGAGGAAGGAGTGGACTCAGGCTGGGCTTTGCCCGGCCGGGCAGCCGAGAGCCTGCCCTGAGCCTGTCGAAGGGCTGTCCCCACAGGCTTCGCGGCGAGCGCCGACAGAGCCACAGAAACATGCTCATGCACGGCCTGCCGCTCATTATTGTCTTCGGGATGAATCTGGCGGTAAGGCCCGGTGATCGCCTGCGATGACTCGTCGGCTTTGAACCGCATATAGCGCGCCTCGTGCTCCTTGGCTAACTTTTCCTGGCCGAGGCCGTTGTAACACAGCATCAGGTTGTAGTGCGCCTGCAAGTCTTCGGGGTCAATCGCCAGCACCGACTGCAGAGTTTTTACCGCCTCGTCATATTTGCGTTGCAGGAACAGGATTCGGCCCAGGTCATTGATCGCAACCCGATCCCGGGGATATTGCGCCAACACAATCCGCAATCGCGCCGCTGCGCCCTCATAGTTCCCCTCGGCGCGAAGCACCTTGGCGTAGAAGAAATTGGTCCGTGCCAGGTTCGGAGCCAGGGCCAGAGCTTTCTCCAGCACCGTGCGAGCGCGCGCCATGTCGCCTTCCTGCACCGCGCAACGGCCAATGTTCACCCACCCGTCGGGATTATTCGGATCCGCCTCGGTCACTTTCTGGAAGGTCGCGGCTGCACCTTTCAAGTCTCCTTGCAGGAACAACCCGATTCCATAGTCGTTCCAGCGTTGCCATTCTTCCTTGCGGACGATGGTTTTTGGCTCAGCCGCGGGCGCGTTGTGCGCGACGACCGGAAGCGTGACTTCGTTCTCGGCGATGGTGACAATGGGCAGATCAGGAATCTTTTCTTCCTTCGCCGAAACGCCGCTCAGCGATGCCGTGAATATCGTTGGACGGTCATCATAGTCGGGCGCAACTGAGTTTGGTTTCGTCGGGTCAGGTATACCGGCGAACGCCTCCTGCGTTCCATACCACGCAAACTTGCGGTAGCACAGCCGCGCATGCAGCGTAATCTTGTTGCCCACATTCTCTGGAATCCGCATGCGGTAATGCACGGTATCGGCCGCGCCCGGCGGAATCAGCCTCACATACACGACCGCCCGCGTTGCCCACGCATTGCGCTTGTTGATGGGATTGCCGTGCCCGTCGATCTGCAAGGATCGGTAGAAGTGTGCACCCTTTTCTACCGGGCCGTGCCCGTTGTCCTCGACCATGCCGCTCCAGAAAATGGTCTGGCCCTTATCGTCGGTCCCCTTCAATTCGAGCCAAGTGTCGTAAGCGTCGACCGTGCCGCCCGGAAAGAAGTGCCCGACTTTCTTCGTGCGCACGACGACATCCACGCGCACGCTGTCCCCGCGTCGCAGTGCCGGTTGTACCAGGTTCAGCGGTGCAGTGACCGGAGCCACCTCGCCAGCGGTCTCGGCAGTCACTTTGCTCTCCGCTTCCTCTCCCACCGCGAAGGTAGTCGAGAGCTCCGACTGCGTCGTCGCGCCCGGCTTGAGCGGAGCCTGCGCCGGAGACAGCGCGAAGATATCGACGGTGAGCGCGCCGCTCTTGAGGAAGTCTTCGGTCAGCTTGAGCTGAGGCGCGTCTTGGTTCGCGGTGGGCACAGCCGTGTTGGCTCCGGGAAACCGATGCGAGTGCACAAAACCGTTGATATTACCCGCGTCCTTGGAAGCCTCCGCTGGCATGTGGCAATCCGCGCACTGCTGCGGCTTGGGCGGATAGTAGAACGACCGCGCGCCCTGCCCGGAAACGCCGCTGGCCTGCCAGTTATCGTATTCATTGAAGCCGCGGAACCATCGGTAGTGGTTCACGGGCACGTCGAGGTGCACCTTATGACAAGAAGAGCAGAATTCCGCCGTCTGGGTTTTCATGAACGGCTTCAGGAAGACGCGACGATGCGGCTCCGGATTCAGCCGGATCAGAAAATCGTGCAGCGCGCGCGCCACCGGGTTCTGCGTGGCGGCGAGTTCGTGCAGCTTGGGATACTCCAGATAGAAATCGGCCTGCCCCATCGTGCTCTTCACGTCGGCGATGGAGTGGCACATCATGCAGCCCAACCCAGCCTGAGCCTCGGGGCGGTGAACGATCTGCTTAATCGGGGTGTCCATCAAACCCGCATACAGCACAGCGGGATCGTGGCACCCGCCGCACCATTTCGAGGGCTTAGTGCCGATCGTGTCCTGCATGTACTCGATCGACTTGCGGTACCACTGATTGTTGAACGACGAAAAATGGTGCGCCGAGCTGAACCACTGGTTGTAAATGTCTTGGTGGCAGCGCTTGCAGGAGTCGGACTCCATGAAGAACTTGCTGGGAATTTTCTGCTTGCCGTAAACCTGCGCCGAACTCGGGAAGAACGCACCATCAGGCCCGTCGCCCTCGCCGTTCATGTTGTCGGGAGGCATCGTCGGATTCTGAATGCGGCCTCGCGTTTGCCAGCTCTCGCGCACGTAGCGCGCACCATACCCAAGCCCGGCAAGCACCACCAGACAGATCACAGCGCGCCTGGCACCGGCAACGATCCTCGGCCCGAGCGGAACCGGTTCCGATGATTCGCGCCTGCCCAGCCATCCGGCGATTAGCAGCCCGACGCCAGCCAGTGAAATCACGATGTGCAGATAGAGCTTGCTCCACGCGGTGCGCGGAGTTCCGGTCTTGATGAGGATCAATCCCAGAACCGCTCCCATTGCAATCAGCCACCAGCCTGCCCGAGATGAGAAACTCCCCGTGCGCATCAAGCGCACGAAAGCCGGGACCAGAAGGATCGCAACTAGTACTCCTCCCAGTGCGTGCAATAGCACTACGCCCGCATAGGAAATGTTGGGCTGCGGAAACGTGTAGAGGTATGCGGCTGAGATGACAAGCAAGCAAACCAGCCAAACCAATGTTCGGCCGACGAATCCGCCAGATGTAGGAGCTCCCTGCATTAGTAGTGCAACCCGAGCGTTCGAAGTGACCTCGGCCCCACAGTGGCCGAAATCGTGCGCGGATAAAGCTACATAGAGAAACCTGCCGGCGGAATAATGCAAAAATACTATCGCGAAAGCGAAAGAGCTTTCAGCTGGTCGGCGGGGTTCTCCACGCGTTACATTCCTTCTCGAGGGCCGCCGCAATCGCCAAGACCTGCTCCTCTTCCCAGGGCCGGCCGACGATCTGCACGCCGATCGGCAGCCCCTCGGGGGAATGGCTCACCGGAACTACAGCCCCGGGATTTCCTAGCAGATTGAACCATTCCGTATAACTCCACGCGTCGAGATAGTTCACCGTCTCGCCTTCGATTGTCCAACTGCGCTCGCCATGGCGAAAGGCGGGAATCGCAGCTGCCGGGCACAGCAGAATGGAATACTTCCGCATCTGAGCCAGAAACTCCGCCCGCAAAATGTCGCGGGCGATCCACGTCTCGAGCAGCGTCTGGCCCGTCAGCGACTGCTCAGCCGCAGACCATTCGAGAAACTGCTTCAGGATCGGGCTCAAGTCGTTCTCGCGTCCGTGGAACATCGGACGAATCAGCATCCCGCCGGCAGTAACGAAGAGTTTCTTCCACAGCACGCGCCCTGCCTCCAGACCTTCAGGACGGAACGGCTCAACTTCAAAGCCCGCGCCCCGCAGGGCTTCTGCGGCGGATCTCACGGCTGCACGAGTCTCCGGGGTAACGGGTGTGCGGCCGTCGTCCGCGAAATAGCCAATGCGCAGCTTCCGGACTTCGTCGTTGCTCATCCAGCGGAGCGGCACCGGGGCGGCGCAGGTGTCCCCGTCGTCCCGACCTTGCATCACCTCGAATAAAGCCTTCAGGTCGTCCACCGTGCGCGCCATGGGGCCGACCACACCGAGCAGCGCAAACGGCCCGCCGGACGCAGGAAAGTGGCCGGTCGCCGGAATGCGTCCCGGTGTAGGTTTGAGCCCGCAGATGCCGCTGAAATGTGCCGGCACTCGGATCGACCCACCGCCGTCGCTACCCACACCGCCCGCCGACATGCCCGCCGCGACCGCTGCTGCTTCACCGCCGCTCGAACCTCCCGGAGTGCGTTCGAGATCCCACGGACTGTTGGTGCGGCCGTATAGAAGATTGTCCGTTTCCCACGCCATCAGGAGTTCTGGTGTATTGGTCACGCCCAGCACGATCGCGCCCGCGTTGCGCAGCCGCGCCACCAGCGGCGCGTCTTGCGTCGCAATGTGTCCCGCGCGCAGTCGGGTGCCCGATTCACATCGCAACCCCGCGACCTCCAGAGAACTCTTGATGCTGATGGGCACGCCGTGGAGCGGTCCGAGAGGCTTCCCCTCCATGACGTCGGCCTGCGCGGCGCGGGCCTCACGGCGAACCCGATCAGTGTCGACGTGCACAAACGCATGCAACTTCGGATTCAGCCGTTCGATCTTCGCCAGGTGCACATCAACCAGTTCGACCGGAGATATCTTTTTCTCGCGGATCTGCTGCGCCATGGTCACAGCAGAGAGGAAGGTTAGTTCGCTCATGAGATCCTTGCTCGTAGCGCGCGGTCCAGCATTTGCTTTTCCTCTTTCGTGAGAGCTCGATACGCACCTTTCGGCAGTTCCCCTAAGGGCAGCGGACCAATGGCCACGCGCACCAGTCTGCGCACTTCGACCCCAAGTGTTTCCAGCATCCGGCGTATGTGCCGGTTCTTGCCTTCGTCCAGGATGATCTCGATCCAGCAGTTTTTCTCTGCCGAACGCAGGACGGTGGCCTGCCGGGCTCTCAGCAATTCCCCGTCTGATCTCACTCCGCTCACCAGCAATTCAATGAGATTGCCGTCTGCCACCGTGGCAATCTGTACATGGTAGGTCTTCTCCAAATGCGTCTCGGGCACGGCGATTCGTGCCCCCCACTCGGAATCGTTAGTCAGCAGGAGCAGTCCTTCGCTGGCTTTGTCCAACCTCCCCACGGGAGCAACCCAGGGCAGCGACTCACCCGCTTTCTCCAGCAGGGTATACACAGTCTCCCTGCCTTTTTCGTCGGACGCGGTCGTCACCAGTCCGCGAGGTTTGTTCATCATGAGATAGATCTTCTTCTGCGCGCCAATGGCCTGCCCGGCCACCGCGATGCGATCCCGCCCCAAGCGGACCGGCGTCTCGGGATCGCGACGCACCGTGCCGTTCAGCTGCACGCGGCCGACGCGAATCAACTCCGCAGCCTGCGAGCGCGAACAATACCCCAGCTTCGACAGCGCCCGCGCCAGGCCGATCTTCCGGGTTGATTGCTTCGACGGCACGGGTTCATGCTAATCGAAACGAGCGCACCACAGCATGCACAATCCGGATGCCGCAGCGACGCCTGGCTTGGTACTATGTTGGGGCAATGCCCCGGGCGCAAAAAGAGGTTTCGCGCGCCGGTCGTTGCAGCGGTGCACAGGAGCTCTCATGGCCCACCAGCATCCTCCGCGCTTTCTGAAAATTGTGGACGACGCAAAAACACGCGTGCAGGAGACCAACGTCGACGCGGTAAGAACCAGGATGGATCGCGGTGACAAGTTCCTGCTGGTCGATGTTCGAGAGGAAAGCGAATTCGCCAAAGACCATCTTCCCGGCGCCATTCATCTGGGCAAGGGCATCATTGAGCGCGACATCGAAGCGCGCGCGCCTGAACTCAACACGGAAATGATCCTCTATTGCGGCGGCGGTTTCCGCTCCGCTCTCGCTGCCGACAACCTGCAGAAGATGGGCTACACCAATGTCATTTCCATGGACGGCGGCATTCGTGACTGGCGCGAGAAGGGTTATCCGCTGGAGGCAGGATCGCGAAAGTAGCTGGACATCGGGCGTCAGACCTCAAACCTCAGCCAAAACCGTGGGGCAAACGCCTGCAGTCAGAAGTCTGAGGTCAGAAGTCTGAGGTCAGAAGTCTGAGGTCGGAAGTCTGAGATCCGGCGTCCGGTACCCACTTATGAATGGTCGCATTTTCTTCTGGTCGCTCACCTCGGCACTTGCCGGATTTCTTTTCGGCTTCGATACGGTGGTTATTTCCGGCGCCGAAAAAACCATTCAGGCTCTGTGGGCTCTGAGCCCGGGACTGCACGGCATCGCCATGGCGTCGGCCCTGTACGGCACGGTCGTCGGTTCCCTGCTCGGCGGGTGGCCGGCGGACCGCTTCGGACGCAAAGCCACTTTGCTTTGGATCGGCATCCTCTATTTTGTCGGCGCGGTGGGCTCTGGTTTGGCGACAACCGTCACCATGTTTATTGTCGCGCGCGTCATTGGCGGGTTGGGCATCGGCATCTCGACCGTGGTTGCCCCCATGTACATCTCGGAGATCGCGCCACCCAAGCATCGCGGGCGACTTGCTGGCATGTTCCAGTTCAACATTGTTCTTGGCATCCTCATCGCTTTCGTCTCGAACGCGCTGCTGGCCGGCATCGGAGAAAACGCGTGGCGCTGGATGCTGGGCGTAGCCGCGTTTCCGTCGTTGCTCTACGCGGTATTCTGCTTCGGACTTCCCGAAAGCCCGCGCTGGTTGCTGAGCCGCAAGGGTGACCGCGAGGCCGCTCTCGAAGTCCTGCAACGGATCGAACCTGACGTTTCGAAAGGCGAAATCGCGGCTCAGGCAGACGAGATTACCGCCGCCTCTTCTCAGCAAGCCTCGTCAGGACAATTCTGGACCCGGCGTCTTCAGAAACCGATTCTGCTCGCCATCCTGATTGCCTTCTTTAACCAGCTATCCGGCATCAATGCGATTCTGTACTTCGCGCCGCGCATCTTTGAACTGACCGGCCTCGCCGCCAAAGCCGCGCTTCTGCAATCCATCGGGATCGGCGTCACCAACCTTGTGTTCACGTTTGTCGGACTGTGGCTGATTGATCGGCTGGGCCGCCGCACCCTTCTCTATATCGGATCCTTCGGCTACATCACTTCGCTCGGTCTCGTCGCCTGGGCCTTCTTTACCGGACACTTTTCCATCGTGCCGGTATGCATCTTCGCGTTCATCGCGGCCCACGCGGTCGGCCAAGGCGCAGTCATTTGGGTCTTTATCTCGGAGATATTCCCCAACCGCCATCGCGCCGAAGGTCAGACTCTCGGCAGCTTCACGCACTGGATCTTCGCCGCCCTGTTGACAACTTTCTTCCCGAGGATGGTCGAGTCCTTCCCGCCAGGTTACGTTTTCTCGTTCTTTGCCGGCATGATGGTTCTGCAACTCATTTGGGTGAAGACGATGGTTCCGGAGACGAAGGGTGTGCCATTGGAGCAAATTCAGAGACAACTAGGGATCGAATAGAGGGACCACCGATCAGCGTTGCGGCAATGAGGGCAGCGCCACCTTCTGCTGCATTCCTGAACCTTCGACGATCGTGTAAATGAAATCCGCCGCGACGTTCCGCAAGGTTTCGGTCCCGCCATTGGGCCAGCGGACGATCACCTCATTCATCGTGTCATTTGCTCCCAGCCCAAAGTGCAGCCGCAAGTCATTCTGCGACAGATAGCTCGCTCCTCCGCGCACCTCGTCGCTCTGCACCAGCGGACCCGCTTTCACCGTAACCCGCGCCCCGATCGCCGCCTTGTTGCTCTTGGTCCCTACCAGCTTGAACAACACGCGATGATTCGGGCTCTGGTTGTGATTCAGCAGCAACGAAGGTGGCTCGCCCACGTTGAGCACGACCATGTCGACATCTCCGTCATTATTAATGTCCCCAAACGCCACGCCCCGCCTCGATTTCAGCGGCAGCTTCTCCAGCGTCGACGACACATCCTCAAACGTTCCGTCGCGGTGATTACGGAACAGCACCAGAGGTTGCCGGTACTTCGTGCTTCCTGGAATGGTGTCGACCTGCGGGTAAACGTGGCCGCTGGCAATGAAAATATCGAGCCAGCCATCATTGTCCATATCGAAAAAAGACGTTCCCCAGCTCACCTGGGGATACGTCGCTTTCATGATCTTTGCCCGCAAGCTTACGTCGGCAAAGCTGTCGCCCCCAAGATTGCGATAGAGCGTCGACCCTTGCTCCACGAAATTGGTGACCAGCATCGACAGTCGGCCTTCGTGCAAATAGTCGCCCCAGGCCACGCCCATGGATCCCTGCTGCATACCGTCGCCGCTCAAGGCGACGCCCGCAAGCAGGCCGGTGTCTTCGAACGTGCCATCGTGTTTGTTGCGGTAGAGAAAATTCGGCCCTGCATCGTTGGCCACGTAAAGATCGGGCCATCCGTCGTTGTCGTAATCGCCCCACGTCGCGCCCAGACCGTAGTAATGATGAGGGTCGTCCACTCCTGCTTTTTTGGAAACTTCTTCGAAAGTGCCGTCGCCCTTGTTGTGGAACAGCATGTCTGATTCGCCGGGCATACCCCACGGACCGCACTGCACCATCACCGTTTTAAAGCGACAGAAGTGCGGATCGTTGCCGAACTCCGGCAGCTTGTCGATCTCGACATGCACATAGCGCGACACAAACAGATCCACGTGGCCGTCGCGATCGTAGTCGGCCCACGCCGCGCCGGTGCTGAAGCCGCCGCCAGCGACTCCCGCCTTCTCGGTCACGTCTTCGAACTTGCAGTTGCCCAGGTTGTGATAGAGCGCATTGCCGCCATACCCGGTGACGTAGATGTCCTGCAGTCCGTCGTTGTCGTAATCCGCGACGGCGATGCCCATTCCCCAGCCTTTGCGCGTGAGCCCTGCCGCTTTGGTGATATCCGTGAACTTCAGGTCGGCATCCTGATGGTAGAGCGTGATCAGGGGATCGCCGCCCTGACGATAGCGTTCCACGGTTGACCCATTGACCGTGATGATGTCGAGTTTGCCGTCGTTGTCACAATCGATCAGACCGACACCGCCGCTCATCGACTCGACAATGTACTTCTTGTCGGGCGACGAAATGTGCGGGGCGGTGAGACCCGCGGTCTGAGCGATATCTTCAAACTGTGGAACTGGAGACTGACTGGGTTGCGTCTTGGGAGACGCCGTTTGGGCGGACGCGAGTGCCGCAAGGGGTAGAACAATCCACAGGCGAACCCGGATTCGCATAGGGAGGAGAATTTCCCGATTATCGCTGAGCCCTGTCAGCCTTGATTCCTCCCGTCAGGCTCTCAAGCTTGTGACCTGTATATTCGAGGGACAGCCTTCGCTCTGCGATCAAAACTGTGGCCGTTCGACTGCGAAGGTTAGATCACATGACCGCTAACGATCCCGGGATTCTGGTTGAGGTCTGTGTTGATTGCGTCGCCTCAGCCGTCGCGGCACAGCGCGGCGGAGCCGCCCGCGTGGAACTGTGCAGCAGCCTGATCGAGGGCGGAATCACCCCCAGTGCCGGGCTCATCGAAATGACGAGGTCCGCGGTCTCCGTCGCCCTCCACGTCATGATCCGCCCGCGCGGCGGCGACTTCCTTTACGACCCGGACGAATTCGAAACCATGCAGCACGACATCACGGTTGCCAAAAGCCTGGGAGCGGACAGCGTGGTCCTCGGCATCCTGGACGTGAATGGAAATGTCGACGTCGCGCGCACTCGCCAGTTATAATAGCAGATTAGGCGCGCCCCCTGGCCGTTACCTTCCATCGAGCTTTCGACATGACCACCGACCTGTTTCGCGCGCTCGACGACGTTTACGCCGCAGGCGTCGATCGCATGCTCACTTCTGGTGGCGAACCTACCTCTCTCCAGGGACAGGAAATAATCGCGCAACTGGTGCATAAATCCCATGGCAGAATCGTCGTCATGCCCGGCAGCGGCATCAAGCCAGAAAACGCGCGCAGCCTTGTCGATCGCACCGGCGTCAAGGACGTTCACGTTGGATTGCGGAGCGCTGTACCGAGCCCCATGCTGCACCGTAACCCGCGAATTGCAATGGGATCGGTCGAAGGCCGCGAGTACCAGCGCTTCGCAGTGCTCGAAGAACAGGTCAGGAAACTGTGCAGCGCGTTAGGGAACGCGGGCTGAGCCTACTCCGCCTGCGGGATAGATCAGCGATTGACCGGCGTAGGAGGTTCGGACCGTAGCGTCGGACCAGGCTTGCTCGCTTCCTCGTAGGGAACGTCGACCGACCCGATGCGCCCGCTCACCGAGTCGCGCACCAGCAAGCGCACGCGCGCGACGCCGGGCTTGGGTGCGAATTGAAAGGTCTGCGTGACCGCGTGCGAAGCGGCGGCGAATTGCTGGTCGTTGAGTTTCGTGACCGAATTTTTCTGTAAGTACTGCAAGGGCTGTCCCGTCTTGTCGAAGGTGCAACCCGCAACGCTCATGCCCAGTTCGTGGCTTCCCGCTTCCGGCACAGTAAAAGTGAGCATGCGGGGATCGACCGCGAGAAAATACTTCGCCGCGCCCGGCTGATCCGGAGGAATCGCCTGGGCCATCAGCAGCACCGCCGTGGAAGTCAGCGGATCCTCGCATGCAGCCCGATGCAGGGCCGGATCGTCTTGCTGCGGGCCCGCTGCTGCGCCGCTCTCCACGCTGCCCAACGGCCGCGCGTAATAGCCCTCGCGGTACAACAGGTGAACGCCAGGGTGCGACGTCTTCACCACAACGCGGTGATATTCCCCGTGCCAGTCGCCGGCATCCGGATAGTAGGCAAGCTCGTAGTAAGAATTAGCGTCAGCGACGGCCTTCTGTACGCAGTCGCCGAGGTCGTTATCACCCAGGCAGACCGTGCCTCCAGTTTGCTCGGCAAGATCCCGCATCGTCTGCTGCGCAGCCTGGCGCAACGTGTCTTCGCGCTGAATCGCTTGTCCCATCCGGGGGCCCGAGTTGGGCTGTCGGACCCGCGCCGAGGCCTCAAACATCGATTGCGTTCTCACGCCCCCGGGATCCATGGGATAAATGGCAATCTTGGCGTCCATCAGAGCCGAGCCGACCTCCTGCATATCGCCCTGAAATCCGCGCAGATCATCGAAACTCAGACCTCCGCCACCCTGGTCGCTGGGCCAAAACATCAAGGGAAACGACGTCGAGATCCATAGCACATTCTTGCGTCCGGGATAACCGCCCAGGTATCGGGCGATGCCGCGCAGGGCATCGAGCGTCTTCTGCGTGCGTACGCTCAAAGCGAAAGAAAATGTCTTCTGCTCGAAGCCCTCCAGGCCTGCCAGTAGGCCGGCCGGCAGGTTCGGCGTGCCCTCCAACGCCGCGGAAAGGGAGTTGGGATCGTCGAGCGGATCCTGGTCTGGAGTTGTTTGACCCACGACCACGGTCTTCGCCGCAGCTTCCCGCAAAAGCTTGGGATCCGTTGTAAAGCTTTGCAAGAGACGCAGGCGATCCGCCATCAGAAATACGGCGACCGGCACATCAGCCGGAATCGAGCCAAGCATCTTGACCATCTGCTGATGCACCTGCAGTTGCGCCTCGAGGTCGGTATTGATTCCGTCGAACAGCAGAACCGTCGGTGGCACCGGAGCGTTCTTTACAAGATTGCTGTAGACCCCGGCTGGCAAGGGCGCCGGATTTTTGTTGGCCGCTTTCAACTCCTCCCAGTTAACCGCGCGAAAAACCGAGATGGACTGCGGGCGGTGGTCCCGCTTCGGCGGAATCTGTTCCGACACTTCGAAATCTTTGGCCGTCAGTCCAGGCACTGGGTGTCCCTGATGATCGCGCACTACCACTTCCAAAGAAACCAGGCGCGTCGCGACTTTCACCGTGGCGGCGGGAGTCCCGTCGGTTTTGGCTTGGCCGGTGGGCGCAGAGGCCGTGGGCGCGCTTCCGGAGTTGGACGCTTGTCCAGCAAGTTGCATGGCCAGGGCTAAGACTATCCCCAGCAGCTTAACGGATCCGCGAGAAGCACGCACAAAATCGAGGTGCCCGAATAGCATGAGGACCTCCGCCCGCAACACATTTTAGCAGTCGGGCTGATGCCTGAAGGCGGGGTAGCCAACGGGAAGGGCTCGTCGATACTGGTCTATTGCGTTGTTTGCTAGAACACGTCGGGTCCAGGCAGGATGGTCGACCGGGTAAATGAGCCTTGCCGCGATTTTTGCGACAGTCCGACGTGCGTTTGCCGGCCAATGGGCAAGCGCTGGATGATGTTTAGTGCGGTAGCACTTACAGCGGTCGCGCCGCTGATTGCGCGAAACGGAGAGATGTAGCAAAAGCTTGCAACTGTGAAGCGGGCTGTGGTGGAGAATAAGCAGAGACTGCAACACTATCAATGGATTGAAACAACACAGCTCACGCTGAAGGGAGATGCGAAACCTCCATCCCAAAACCTGTGCCAGTACGGTCCTGGCGGGCAGATTCAGAAGACTCCGATCGGTCCTCCTCCGCCCCACCGAGTGGTGGCCGGTTGAAGCAGAAAATCATCGCGAAGAAAAAAGCCGATTTGAAGGACTACATGGACGACGTGAAGAGCCTTCTCAGTATGTACGCGCCACCTGACCCGCAGAAAATGGAGCGAGCCTACCCAGCCCGAAAACTGTCATTCAATCCGGCCGCTGGCACCTTGAATTTGATCTTCCGAGATTATACCCAGCCCGGCGATCCGATGACTTTGACTTTCGACCCGGCCAAGTTAACGATCATCGGTGTGAGCATCAATACGTACATGGGTGACGCGAAGGATGCGGTCACGTTGCAGGTTCAGATGGCCAGCCTTCCCGACGGTACCCGCTATGTTTAGCAGACTGTTCTAACCGCAACGGCCAAACGGCTTGTCGTGACTACGACCAGTTCCAAGTTCCACAAGCTGGGTGGTTAGCAAGAGAGCTCGCCCTTGCGCGCCAACGATTTCAATTGTGCGATCTTGCGCCCGATTTGCACGCTGTTTCGGCAGGCTGCCACGCACGACTCGCAATCGGCGCAGGCATCGAGTCCACGGCCCGTTGCAACACTCGCCAGAATCTCCCGGGCCATCCCCGTATTTCCGTATTGCACCGCGTACATGTGCGATCTCATCAATGCAGGTATATCAGCGTGCTCCGGACAATCTCTCTTACATTCGCCACACTGCTGGCAAAATTCTGCCTGTGCCGAGAAAGTCTTATCTGCCAGGAACCTCTCCTCTTCGTCCGTATAGGCCAAATTTCGCGCCACGGAGAAATCCTGTTCGAGATGTTCGTAAGTGCTAAAGCCCGGTATGGCGGTGGTCACAAACTCGTGGTTGAGCACCCATTTCAGCAACGCAGTTTGGCTCACAGGCGGCAACGCTTTCGGCAGTTTTGCGTCCGGCCGCACCGTGCCGCCGGCCTGCGTCTTCATGGCCACGATCCCGATTCCGCTCCTCGCCGCTCGCTCGATTGTGCTCAGCATTCCGGCATCGTGCGCCATGGTGTAATTCAGCATTAGCAGCGCCACGTCGAAAGCATTCAGCCGTATTGCTTCGTTGATCACATCCTGGGTCTTGTGCGTCGAGATCCCTACGAACCGCGCTTTTCCGTCCTTCTTTAAACTCTGCAGCGCTTCCAGAAGCCCTTCCGCTCGCACATCCTCCACCGAATCCACCCCGTGGCAATAAAGAATTTCAACGTGGTCCATCTGCAGGCGGTGTAAACTGCTCTCCACTCCCGCAATGAAACGCTGTTTCGCTTCTGCAGCGTCTTGCGGATGATTCTTCACTGGCTGCTTGGTCGCGATCGTAACCTTGTCGCGCACGCCCATCTCTTTGATCACCCGACCTACCATCTCTTCGTTGCGCCCTTGCTGATACGCGGCCGCCGTATCGAAATGTCGGATCCCTAACTCGTATGCCCGGCGCAACAACCCCGGCACATCGGCGTTCATCACGCCCATGCTGACCACAGGCATGGTAAGTCCCGTATTCCCCAAGGTGCGCTGCAGCACTGGACCCGCCGCCGTTTCGTTCATGGGATTCGCCAGGAGCATCTCCGTTCCTCCCAACACACTGGCCGCCCCCGCCCACAGGATCGGCTTCACGATGAATTCTCTCCGGTTCCATTCCCACTGCTTGTTCATGGCTGTGCTCCTAAAATAGCGTTCTCTACCCTCACCGGCTGTCGGAGGTTCGAATCAAGCTCTGCGCGGTCTTATTCAGGATTTCGGCTCCGTTCTGCGGTGGATTCACCAGCACAATCAAGTAGCGCCCCTGAGTCCGCGCCATCACGCTGCCCTCGAAACTGTTCCTCGCTCGGATTCCACCGGCTCCCAATTCTGCGGCCGCCACGCACTCGCCGGTCTCCTGGAAGTGCTTTGCGAGCTGTTCCAGTCGCGCCTTAGCGCCTGCCACATCGTTCGCGATTGAAATGACCAGCTTGCTTTCTTGCCGCCCCCAGTCGTACCCCACGACATACGCCGGCGCCAGGAAAGCGTGCCCTAGAGGATCCTTCCGCATGTATTGTTCGGAACGCTTCACTCGATGTTCTCGGGGAAGCTGCTCCAACAGTGCCGGCATCGCCCGCGTTCCGCCGATGCGCTGGGACAAAATGTGTGCAAATTGGTCGAGTAGCGCATCCGCCTTCGCACCTGATCCCGCCAGCTTTAGGTAATAGCGGCCCTGCAAGAAATTCAGAGTTCCTGCACTCTGATAACCCTCGACTCCGATCGGCACGAATTTATACGTCGGTGACCGCTCCGCCGCGTACATCCCAAAGGCATCCTCCGGCTTCCCCATGTCGTAGATGTCCGCCGTCAGTTCCGCAGCGCCACTCTTGAAATCCTGATGCAGCAAGATTTGGAAGTCGTAGAGCAGATAGGTGTCTGCACCACCGTCGACGTACTGATAGAGACTCGTTGCCTTATAGAAGGTGGGCGGGGCTTGAGCGGTTGCACGGCCCGGCAGGGGCTCAGCCAGAAAACTCAACAGTTGTTTTTGGGTACTAGCAGATGCTTGCGTGGCGGGAGCGCTGGCGCTGAGTGTTGAACTCTGTGCTTGGACGATTCCGGCAGTCAACGTAGCACAGATCAGCCGACTGCTCCATCGGGACCAGAGTCTCATCTCAATCTGCCCGGGTGTTCCGTCAGAACCATCTCACCGGAAGTGGCAGTGCTCGGGCCCCCTGTGTATTCGTCTACCTTCATATTCCTCTTCTCGCAAGTCTTCGATTGCCTTTCCATGCTGACCCGGTAGCCCTCGTTCCTGTAGACGGTCGACTGGACGTCAGCGGCTCATAGCCAGCTCCGGCTCCGGGCTAGCTGACGGATATGCACTCACGTTTGTTGCCGTCGAAAGCAGGACTTTCTGACCGGTCAAGTGAGCAGCCAGCATCCCGATCTCATCAGCAGCATCGCGGAGCGGAAGGGCGACCTGCCCACCCTCCACGGCTGAGCGGCAAAGTGCCATCATGATTTCGAAACCCGCGTAGGCATTTTCGAAATTGCAGGGATGAACCTTGCGATCGTCGTCGAGCCATCCGGCGATGTCCTCTATGTAAGGCGGCATATCACGGTCATAGTTCATGCAGCCCTCGCCCGAGGATGAACCAGCTTTAGTGACCGCGCGCCAGCCTTCACCAGTCAGGACTTCCGCGAAGCCCTCGGTGCCTTGTGCTCCGATCCGGCACTTCCGCCACCAGTAGTCGACCTCGGGAACATCGGGCGCGCCCGCGCCACATTCGACGATCCCGCGCACGCCGTTGGTGAATTGAATAAAACCTCCGATGTAGTCGGGCGATGGATGAAGATCGGCGAACTTCCCGCACCCGGCAGCCTGTCCCATCACCCACTCCGCTTTCGCGTCACCGTTGTACCAGCGCATGTAGTCGATCAGATGCGACAGCATGTGCATCATCCATCCCGATGCCGTCCCATAAACTGTGTGCACCCGTCCCAGCGCGCCACTGGCAATGATCTCCTTCACCTTACGGTAGTGTTGGCCATAGCGATGCTGATGGCTTACCACCGCCTTCACGCCGCTCGCCGCCAACAGCCTTCTCACTTCCATCCCTTCCCGGCTGCGTAGGGCCACCGGCTTCTCGAACGCGACCAGTCGGGCGCCGCTCTCGATTGCGATGCGAATCATCGAACTACGCAGGGTAGGAAGAGTGCAAAAGCAGAAAACGTCAGGCCTGACGCTCAGGGCGACCTGTAGCGCATCCTTGCCTTTTACACCACCGAACTTGGATGCCGCCGCATCAAGACGTGCCGCGTCTATATCGCAGACACCAGCGACCTCGAAGCGGTTGTTTGCCTGGAACGCGAGGGCATGGTGCATTCCGCGCTTGCCCATGCCCACAACCACGACCCGGTACTTATCTTTCATAGAACCCTCCGCATCGCGCATCGCACCCCGCTCAGCGCACCTTCCGATCCCACTCGAGGACCTTTTCCACCGCGTAGTCCACTTCCTCTTCGGTCAGCTCCGGGAACATGGGCAGCGAAACGCAGCACGCTGCGTTGCGTTCCGAATTGGGGATTGCTCCCACGATGCGGGCCTCATGGCCCCAGGGGTATCCGTCCTGTTGATGGATCGCAATCGGATAATGGCACTTGGCGTCGATGCCCTCCTCGTTCAGGAACGAGAGGAGGCCATCCCGATGCGCCGCTTGTCTGGTCTCGATCACATACAGGTGGTAGACGTGCCGGTAGCCCGGAGTCTCATACGGGAGCGTGATGTTCCGCGCGCCAGCCAGTCCTTTGCTGTAGCGTGCCGCCCACTTTCTGCGGAGATCACTCCATTCCTCAATGTGTCGTAGTTTCGCGCTGAGAATCGCGGCGTGCAGGTCGTCGAGCCGGCTGTTATATCCCGGGCTGTGGCAGGAGCGCTGGTCAGAGCCGTGGTTCCGTAGCTTCCGTACCAAGCGGTCGACTTCAGGATTGTTCGTGACCACCGCGCCTCCATCCCCGAACGTGCCCAGATTTTTCTGGATGATGAAGCTGATCGTGGCCGCGTCGCTGAGTTCGGCGATCTTGAAGCCATCGCCACGCGCGCCGATGGCCTGCGCATTGTCCTCGATCACCAGCAGGTGGTGACGGTCCGCAATCTTGCGGAGCGCCTTCATGTCTGCGCATTGACCGTACAAGTGAACCGGCACCAAGGCTTTCGTGCGGGGCGTGATCGCCGCCTCGATCCTGGCGGGATCAATGCAGTTCGTTCGCGAGTCGGAGTCCACAAACACGGCAGTGGCGCCCGTGATCCAGATGGCTTCCGCAGTGGCGAAGAACGTGTTGGTTGTAGTAATGCACTCGTCGCCGGGGCCTATGCCCAACGCTTTGAACGTGAGCCAGAGAGCATCTGTTCCGTTGCCTACGCCGATCGCGAACTTGCTTCCGTGGAACTCGGCCAATTCCCGCTCAAACCGTTTCAGCATAGGGCCGAGGACGTATTGTCCGCTTTCGAGTACTTCTTTGAGATTCGCGTCGATCTCCGCTTTGATGTTGTGGTATTGACGCACGTGCCCGTAGAAAGCCACGCTCATTTGGGTTGCCAGCATAGATGTCCTCCTTGCCGTTAGCCGAGGGCGACAGAGCCGCTCCTGCACGCCGGACTCAATAATCACAAAGGGCCGTGTCTGACTTGGGGCGGTCTGGGCGGTTGAGAAAATTCCCGGCGGTATGTTAAGAAACCATGGATGGCTCGGCCATGATCGCAGTCACGTCGAGTTGTGATTCTGGACTGCTCAGTTCGAGAACACTGCTTTCTCTGGCATGGGGAGAGAGTTGCCCAAGAACCCCAAGTTTCCAGTCCCAAGTTTATGGTGGCGGATGCTGTAACGGCAGACATGGCAGAAGCCCACGGCAGAATTGCGGGCCCTGCTGTGACTAAGGCGATGAAGGCGCTTGAACAACTCGGGATTGTCCAGGAGTCGAGCGGCCGCGCTTGGAAGCGCGTATTTGCATATTCCAGCTACCTGCGGATCATGACGGCAGGTACCGAGCGGGTCAGCAAAGGGAAAGACGGGTAGGGATCTCGGAATGATTACTCATTCCCTTTGCTCACTCCTTCCCGTCGCGATGGTTTTGTCGGGGCTCCCTAGTTTTGGCTGTTCAGCAGGATTTTCTAAGACAGTAACTGTCGAAACCAAGCATGTTTCGGGTTGGAGGCTTGTCATCTCCCTTTCGCCCTAACAAAGCAGGTTCTTCATTGGACTAATATATTAGGCAAATTATTGACATTTCAACAATATGACTAGTATATTAGTCTAATCTATGTTGACGCTGCATTCCATTGGCTCTCAGATCGCGTCTAGGCGGAAGGCTCTCGGGTTTACCCAATCCGGGCTGGCTGACAAGGCCGGTGTGAGTCGGGCAACGCTCGATGCGCTGGAGAATGGCCGATCAGGTGAACTGGGCTTTTCCAAGGTGGCCAACATTCTGACGGCGCTGGGCCTGGAGTTGAAACTACAGGAGGCAAACCTGCAACGACCCACGCTGGACGAACTCTTAGAAGAGGATCGTGATGATAAAGGTCTGGACAGACGCGGCTGAGGCAGGCCTGCTGGACAGGCAGCGGGATCGGGGAAGTGCTTTTGCGTACTTGCCAGAGACAGCCCCCCAGCGCGCCGTCTCCGTCACCATGCCCGTACGGCTTCCCTCCTGGAACATGCCCTTTGGTCTCCCTCCGATCTTCGAGATGAACCTGCCGGAAGGCGCGTTGCGGGAACGACTGCGACTCGCCTTTGCGAAGGCGACTGGAACATTCGATGATTTTGATCTGCTCGCCATTGTTGGTCGTTCCCAAGTTGGCCGCATCCGCTACACCGGCGACAAGGAGCGGCTCAACGAGGATGTTCCTTTTCAATCGGTCGACGAAATTTTGGCGAGTCGTCGCGACGGAGACTTGTTTCGCTACCTCATTGAGAAGTTTGCAGCCTTTTCCGGTATCAGCGGCGTCCAGCCCAAAATCCTCGTGCGCGACGAGAATGCATCCCTCACCCTGACCAACGCACGACCCCGAATTTCCCCGAGCTGCAAGGGTGCAACTCACATCGTGAAGTTCTGGGAGCCGAACGAATTTCCGCAGCTTGCTGCGAACGAATACTTCTGCCTGAAAGCCGCTGAGCGTTGTGGGCTGGACGTACCTCGGTATCGGCTCGCCGAAGACGGAAGGGCCCTTGTCGTTGACCGTTTCGACTTGCGCCCAGATGGTACCTACCGGGGCTTTGAAGATTTCTGTGTCCTGAACGCAAGAAGAACGGATGAGAAGTATCGCGGCAGCTATGAAACGTCCGTCATGAAGCGATTTCAGCAGTTCGCAAACTCACCCGCCGTGCTCGCAGATGTTGAAAAACTATTCACGCTAATCGTGCTGAATTGCGCACTGCACAACGGCGATGCTCACCTCAAGAATTTCGGTGTCGTCTATAACGATGTGCTCGGTGAAGCTCGACTCGCACCGGTCTACGATCTGGTAACCACATCCATCTATCTGCCCAAGGACAGTCTGGCGCTTACGCTCAACGGAACGACCCAGTGGCCCGACAGCAAAGTTTTGCGTCGGCTCGGCGAAACTCGTATGACGGGCACACCCGCAAGAATTCGCGCTATCCTTGAGCACGTCTCAGACGCTCTTTCGCAAACCGAAATCGATCTTCGGTCCTACATCAAGGAACATCCCGACTTCAAAGAAGTGGGTAAGCGCATCCTGCAGGAATGGGTAAAGGGCCGACAACTCTCACTTCAGGCCAGCCAATGATTCTATCCTCGCGTCGGGTTGGGAGGGGCAGCCGGAGTCTATCCCTGTGATTCAGAGGAGGCGAATCGGATGGGGCCTTCCATGTCTTAGCGCCTTTACGAGTCAATGACTTACCGACACCCAAGCCAGCACGGGAGCAATCTGGCCGGGTATTGAAAAGAATCGACTTAGCGCCTATGGGATCGAATGGTAGGGCACACTTATCATTCGTTCTGGCTAATTCCCTTTCAGTGTTTGCTTGGCCTGTCCGCGAACTCTTTGCTGGTCGAGATTCATTTCGTAGGCGACGTAGTACTTATAGATGTTGCTTCATGTTGCTTACGTATTGGACGGTCCCCTGGCCGATATCCTTCGCCACCATCGGTTCCACGTTGCCAAACCACTTTTTAGGATCAAGGCCCTGTTCTTGAGCCTGTTTCCGCAGGCGCACGATTGCGGTTCTGGCCGACTTTATAAGCGGCGAAGGTGACGAGAGTCTGTTCATCTGGTCGATGCCAGGATCATTGAAGTAGGTCTCGGTGATCTGGCGCGCATCTTGGCGCCGGCGCGAATATTGTCCTGTGCGTTGGGGACATCGGGGGGCCAGGTGAGCGGCGAAATTGTTGCTCTCGAAGTGCCGGCTATTGTCTGGTAAAAAGAAACACATGAACAGTCTAATCAGCCTCCCACGTCTCGTTTTCGTGCTCTCTCTTGTTGTGCTGTGGCTCTCGGCCGACCTCGGAAACTTTATTGGCCGGAGGCGACCGTTGCAAGAAGAGCAGCGCGAAGACTTCAGTGTTGTCCAAGCCGCCATCCTGACACTGCTGGGCCTGCTAATCGGATTCACTTTTTCAATGGCCGTCAGTAGGTACGATCAGCGGAAAAATTACGAGGAAGCAGAGGCCAACGCGATTGGTACGGAATATGTCCGGGCTGACCTGCTGCCTGTAGCCGATGCGGCAAGAGTGCGTGATCTATTGAGGAACTATCTCGATCAGCGAGTTTTATTTTATACGACTCGGGATGAGCGTGAATTGGAGCGGATCAACGCCGCTACGGCTCAACTGCAAACCGAGCTGTGGTCCGCCGTCCAAGCTTCCGCTGCCAAGTCGCCGACACCAGTGGTTGCCCTCGCCGTTTCGGGCATGAACGATGTGTTGAACTCGCAGGGGTACACTCAGTTCGCGTGGTGGAACCGCATCCCAGTTGCGGCATGGGGGCTCATGGCAGCCATTGCCATCTGCTGCAGCCTATTGATCGGCTATGGCGCGCGTCGAAAGGCAGTTCTCTTGTTTTCGATATTGCCGCTTGCCGTCTCTATCTCGTTCTTTCTCATAGCCGACATGGACAGTCCGCGTCGAGGCCTGATTCGCGTGCTACCGCAAAATCTGATGAGCCTCTCGCAGTCCCTCCAAGCACACTAAAGCACACTAGGCCGTCCGATTGTCACCCTAGAACGCGGATGAGCACGAAGGCGTAGATCGCTGCGGCCAGAACAGAATACCAGAAACGTCCTCCGCGTCCTTCGGGCAATTCCACCACCAAGCTGTTCATGATGACTCCTCCCGAGACAAACCCCGTGATCCCGGCCAGCCATAGCTTCGGTATCGACGCAATCATTCCAACGGACCAGCCTGCCAGAACGGCCAGCGCGAGTATTCATCTTCCGCGACTTTCGTACAGCTTATGACCCTGCTGAGCAAGCGAGTGGTCGACGAGAAGCAAGTGAAACGCCATTGCCAGAGAATAAAGCAGCAAGGATTGAACATCATTCCAGGGGTTGTTGACGAGAAGGTAGGCGATAAACTGCTGTATCCCGCGAAGGCCGCGATTCGGAGTGCAAAGGCGACGTCGCCATGCTCACGCTCCCCCGGCAGGCGACGACACCACCATGTAGTCCAGGCCATAAAAAAGTACAAATCCCAGCATGGCGGCGAGATAGACAGCCTGCTCCTGGAAAAGAGCCGCACCAGCGGGGGCATTGGCTGAGAACTTTGCTTGCTTTTCGGACTTTTCCGGCAGGAGGTCGACGAAGATGGTGGCAGCGGATACTCCGGCAGCAATGGAGATCCGCCGCCGATGATGTGATCTGGCACGCAGCCGGCCACCGAAGATGCACAACGCAGGCCAGTAGCACTGCCGCAGCTAGCGTGTATGGGTAAGGCACAGTATCGCACCTCCAGAAAATACGCAGGACACTCTCAGTTGGGCCTCCCCAGCCAGGAGAATTGCCAGGCAACCGACACGTTCTGGTAGTTGCCGCCATACAAAATGTAGGTGCCGTTGCTATAGCTGAATTTCAGGGCTTGGTGCTTGCTGATCGGGATCGCGGCGGTGCCACCGAGACGAGAGTTCTGTTGTTTGGTGAGCGGGTTTTCAATGCCGGCAACCGTCGTGGCTCCTCCGACCCAGAAATTTCCATCGAGCGAGACCCAGAGCCGCGGCTTGAAGTCGTAACTCAGATGTGCTTCGAAGGCTGCCATGGGATTTTGTGATTGCGATCTCGTCCCCGGATAGTAGACATTGCGCGACCAGAAATCATGATTCGTGGTGAAGAACCACGCTCCAGCGTAGCCGTCGACAAGCCAGTGGCCCCAGCGTTGGGAGTAACCGAATTCGGGTTTGAAGGACCAGCGGTTGGTGCCCCAGTTAATCAGCTTGGTGGGATCGTATTGGCCGGTGGGAGCGATCACTTTCAGACCGACACCCAGCAGGAGCGTCTGGTGCCATTTGACGAACTCCGGCGGTCGCATCGCCGGGCCGCCTTTGAGGTTGACCGAAAAGCGGTAGACCGAATCCACCAGACCGGAGCGGTACAGGTTCTGCCCCGCTCCCGCCAAAGTCCCGGTGAAGTTTCCTATGCCATAGGGCAGCCCGACGACGATGTTGGCCGAGCGGCCAAAGAGGCCGAAAGAGTGGTAGTAGCTGACGTTTGGGACGCTATATGTGCCCTTGGCGTCGCTGACCGGGAGCGCGCCATTGAAATTGATGCTGCCGTCGTAGAAGGCATAGGTGAACGTGATTGCGTTGGAATGGAGCGGCGTGATGACATAGGCGCGGGGCGCGAGATCCTGGGCTCGGAGTAGCTGCGGCGGACAGAACAGCAAAGCCGCCGCCACTCCGAGCCCGAAGAAGGATCGAATTCCCAAGTTCGAAATTACTTTCACCCAATGACCTTTCCGAAGCAGAATCGAGCGGTTACTGCCCGAGCGGCTTGTAATCGGAACTTGTGGTCGTCACCACGAGACTCTTCGCGGTGGCATTGAGGACGGTCTGCTGGACATAGTTGGTGCCGTCGGGCAGGCTGGCAAACTGAACCGCCAATGTGACCACATCCTTCGGATTGTCCATGTACGTATTCACGTTCACCGAGGTAATCTTTTTTGCGGCACCGTCGAAAGAGAGCGTCATCTGGTCGCCGGGCAGGGCATAGTCTTTCAATACGATCTGCGCCACGCCGGGACTTGCGTTGGGGTTCAACGAGACTTTTCCGGCCTGGAAGGCCTGTTGCATGCTCTGCGGGTCGGGTGGCACGTATTTGGCGAGCAGGACCTTTACCTGTCCCATGTAGTCCTGCATCTCTTCCTTCTTATTCGCGATCACCTTCTGCTTCAGTCTTCCTCCGCTGGGAGGTGGGGGCGGCGGAGTGAGCGGTGTCTTCTGCACCTTTCCGTCGGGACCGTACTGGCACGCTGATTGGCTGGGAGGTTTCGGGTCGCCCTTCAGGGTGAGCTGGGTTGTTTCCTTCCATTGATACTGGTGCAGTTTCTGCTGGTTTTCGGCAACCGATTGCTTCGCCGCGGCCAGCTTCTCTGCGACCGGTCCCCCGCCCGCCTGGGCGATTGCAGGGACGACAACTGCCAGCATGGCGGCAGCGATAAGTAGCGTGCATTTATTGGTATTCATCATGATGTCCTCTCTAATTTCGGTTCGTTACCGCTGTTTCACTTTTTCCCAGTCCGTAGAATCCATTTCCTGTGAGATCGACGTAGATGTCGGTCTCCTAACTCGCATCGTCCGCCTCAATGGTGGCTTTGATTTCCCCACGCTTGATGGATGCCAGCAACTTGGCGTGATCCTGCTCCGTTTGGTCTCCGTAACTCTCAGCCCATTCGGCCAAAGCTTCATCCAGTGCCGTGGAGTTACCGCAGTAGCCGGCGATGCGTGCCGGGTCCCCGGTCCGCCCATGGGCTCTGGCGAGGATTGCGCCGCACACCCATGCGTAGAAGTTGAACGATGCGCCGGTAAGGAATTCGACTGGAACCGAGGCCTTCAGGTTCTTCATCTGCCGCACCATATAATCTCGGCCGTCCCACTCGGTATAGCCCAGCATCGGGTCGGAAGAAGCTTGCAGTGCGCGTTGTCCTATCACAACCCGCTTGCCCTGGTGACGGAACTCCTCGGGAAGAGGGGGAAGATACGGGGCATGTGCCGGAGCGACCGATTCCTTCACTTGCAGGAACAAGGGATCGTCGTCCCCTATTCCGAACAGCAGTACCAGATAGGCCCTAGTGCCGACCGAGCCGACGCCGACGACACGGTGTGCCACATCTACAACGTGGTAGCGGCCGAGCATCAAGCGCCGCTCCGTTGACAGGGTGAGCGAATAACGATTTAGCACCTCGACTACTTTCTCTTTGGTCGCACGAGGAACAGTGGTGAGAACGGGCGGATCGTTTCGAAAGGTCCACTTCCCGCCGCCGTGCTGATCTGCCACCTTGGGGATGAGGGTGCGGTTGTCAGTACGCAAAGCTTTGGCCACGGTCTTGGCGAAAACCGCCTTGGACTTCGGGTCGACCTTTAAGAGGGGGTTATCGCGTCCGGGGTAGGCGTGCAGGTACCAGACGTCCAATACTCCCATGCTCTCCAGGCGATTGACATTGAATCGATAACCCTCCACTCCGCGCTTGACTGCCGCAGCGCGCTCGCGCCGATTCAGGCCATTCTCCCGGCCCGCGACGTTGACGCTAGCTACCAGCCGCTTCAGATCCCACTCCCAAGGACCGATCGTGGCCTCATCAAAATCATTCAGATCGAAAACCACATCGCGCTGCGGCGTGCCATACATTCCGAAGTTATTGATGTGGGCGTCGCCGTCCATCACAACGGGGATGCCAGAAACGGGACTCGTTGAGAGATCGGCCGCCATGACACACGCCGAGCCCCGTAAGAACGCGAACGGTGAGGCCGCCATGCGTCCCATGCGCAGCGGGACGAGATGCGCCTGCCTTCCTTTGTTGCTGATGGCGAGGAGTTTCAGAGGGTCCGGCCGGTTCTTTCCGGGTTTCCACTCTGCGTGCGACTCGCGCGGGAACGCTCGGCGGAGTTCCTTGCCCTCGGCGTGCCGCTGTTTCCACGGGACCATCTTGGTCCCCAAATCGAACTTCGGCATTGGTTCAATCTTGGCGATCGCCATGTTGCCTCCCGCCCATAAAAAGCAAGCTCTGTTTAATTCAGATCCCCATCTTTGTAGTACTTGGTGCCTTTGGCAGTGATTTCGAGTGCTATGCCCTTGTCCGTGAGTTGATACATCCAAACGCCGTCCGCGACCGACACCGCTCCCGCCATCGCTGCGCCCTTGTCTCCGTTTTTCGCGGCGGCGGTAGCTTGTCCGCCGAAGTCCCAGCCGGAGTTCACGAAACCGTCGAGCGCCGTTTCGGTGTCGAAGACGAAGATCACGCTGAATTTCTTCACGCCCATGCCGAGTCCGGCCTGCACTTCGAGCATCTTCATGAAGGTCTCGTGCTTGGTCTTGTTGTTCACGGCGAGGCCTTTTCCGTTGCCGGATCCGGCGACCAGAATTTTTATGCCCAGGTTGCTGAAGACGGCATAGCCCGCGGCGGCGTGGACAGCGGACTTAGCCTTGGGCTCCGCTTTGTAGAGGCGCTGGAGAGTTTGCTGCGCCATGTTGCGAATGTCTTGCTGCTTCTGCTCGATCTTGGGGTCGGCAGCGTGTGCCGTCACGGCGAGGGCGCAAAGCAGCGAGGTGGCGAGGAACTTTTGCATTTTTGTCTTCATGGTTGGCCTCTTGCCGATCTATCACTAGACTTAGCAAATTCCCCGGCGGGATGTCCGCCGGGCACTTGAGTAACCACCGTTCTTCGATGACACTTCACAAAGACTCTCCGGCCCCGTCTGTCGCCGCATGATGTGCGATGCAGCGGAAGCCGATGTGGCTCATACTGGTGTCGATCATCTGCGGCTGCCGTGCCGCTGGACGATAACGCAAGCAGTAGTTGGGCGCGCACAGATGCGAGCCGCCTTTGACTACCTTGCGCGGAATGCGGAATTGCGCCTGCGCGGGATCGTAACTCTTGTCGGGCGAGGCTATGCGCGGATTGACCGCCGGGCCACAACAGGCTTTGACCACTTCGTCGGCGTGGCGTTGCACAAACCAATCACAAGTCCATTCCCACACGTTGCCCGCCATGTCGTACAGACCGTACCCGTTCGGCGGAAAGGATCCGACCTGAGAAGTCCTCTCGTAGCCGTCGTGGAGCAGGTTTTGCCAGGGAAACTCTCCCTGCCAACTGTTGGCCATCAACTGGCCGCCGGGAGAATGCTCATCGCCCCAGGTATACTTCTGTCCGTCGAGTCCACCGCGAGCGGCAAACTCCCACTCCGCTTCGGTCGGCAGTTCTTTCCCTGCCCAGTGCGCGTAAGCTTCGGCGTCTTCGTAGGCGACGTGAACCACGGGATGTTCTAGAAGACTTTCGAGCGAGGATCCCGGCCCGAGGGGATGGCGCCAACTCGTCCCCGGCGCCCACGCCCACCAGTTGACATAATTGCGTAAGTCGACCGGGCCATCGGTTTTGTGAAAGAGCATGGAGCCGGGCACGAGATTCTCGGGAGGAGCACCAGGGAAATCTGCAGGATTGAGCGGGCGCTCGGCGAGCGTCTTATAGCTAGTCTCGTCCACGAAGCGCGCGAACTGTTCGTTCGTGATCTCGTAGCAATCCATCCAGAAGCCATCTACGCTAACTTCGTGAACGGGCCGCTCTTCGGGATAAAAGTCTTCGGACCCCATGCGAAACGCACCGCCGGGTATCCAAGCCATGCCGCGATGCTTCAGTCTGCCCGGCGTATCGGTTGTTTGGCTAGCTTTCACAACTGTCTCGCCTCCCGGTGATGAAAAGGCCTTTTAGTATCATCTTCATTACAGCTTTACGTACTCCGTCTTGGCTTCTCTGACTCCGCCTCGCGTCGCCGCACTTCGTCGTCTTCGCAGGATTGTTCCAGGAAGTCAGCGCGGCGGCTTTCATTCAACTTCGAAGCACGGTGATATAGATCTTCCACCCAATGCCAGAGGTCCAGCCTCCACGTCTATCCCTTTCGCTTAACGCCCATAGGAGCCAGAGCGAATCCACGAATCCAGCGGGCGCGCCCAGACGCTCAAGATCGGCTCTTAGTGGCCCTGTTCCTGCACCAGCGGAATCTCCGCCGCTAATTGGACATCCAGCAAGAGAGCTATCCGGCGATCCAGCTGAAAGAAAGTAACCGTCTTCTTGCCGGGCAGTACCTTGCCCACGATCGGAACATACTTCTGGCGCAACTGGAGGACGGACTGCTCGATGTCCTGAGATCGCTGCCAGTACTTCAGCGCTTGCTCGTCGGTGACCGATCCCCAGTTCTGGGCATAGTCCTTGATCAACGCCAGTTTCGCGTCACCGATCTTTTTATATTCCGCCTGGTATTGATCGTAGACCGGCCAGAATTTTGTCGCTTCCGTATCCGTCAACACCAGATTGCTGGCGATCAACTGCTTCTTGTCCGATGCGAGATCCTGCCGCAGTAATTGGATATCCTGGTCAACCGAAGTCTGCCCGCTCTTGGCAGTTGCCGCCTGCGGGGCTGCTGCCTGAGCCAGGACGTTGGGGCATACGGCGACGCAGATCACTGCCAGTACCAGCATTCCTAATGCTTTCTTATTCACCTTTGCCTCCAAATTCTAGCGAGATTCCAGATGAGCGTACGCGCTCTCTCAGATCGTTGCTACTGTGCGAACTACCAGTGGCAGCCCAAACGGAGCACAGCCATTTTCTGGTAAAACGACCACAGGAACAATCTCCTGAACTTCCCAGGTCTCGTTCTCGTGTGCTCTCTCGTTGTGCTGTGGCTCTCGGCCGACCTCGGAAACTTAATTGGCCACCGGCTGCGACCGTTGCAAGAAGAGGAGCGCGAAGTCTTGTAGGTGACGCCCGCCAGCACCCCGCGCTGCACGTCTTCTTTGCGACACCAGGCCCACTTGCAGCCAGTGCAGCGGCGAGTGCGTGATTTGATCCCAAATGTAGAAAAAGTTGGCGCCGCGATTCTGGACAGAGAATACATACTCCGCCGAGCCGTAAAGTTGAACCCGCTTGTAGGTGAGTGTGATCGCACAGCCTGGGGCAATCCCGTTCAGATTGCCGAAGACGCCACCTATCATCGGGGTCGCATTCAGCACCAGCTTCTTTCCCACGTTGAAGTTGTAGCCTGCCCAAAGCGACCCCGTCTTCAGAGCCTCGTCGTTGTAACGAGCTTCCAAGTGCAGCCAGCCTCGGTCAGCAGAGAAGTCAGGCGATACGTACGACTGGCCGCCGGGCACAATGTATCCGCTGGTGGTAAGTGAGAATGCCCACGGATTCGGAGTGGCATTCGAGGAAGCGGTGGGCGCATTGTCAGGTGCCTTCTGGGCCAAGATTGGGCCCGAGAGCAGAGCCAATGCTGCGAGCGACCGGAGGTGTTGTTTGAAAGTCATCACGTTTGAGAAATCAGCTTGCAAGTGAGCAATGAGTCCAAAGACCAGTTTTCACCAACAGTCGTCTGTTTCCCCAACGGAGCAGCATCGCAAGCAGTCCCAGAGAAAATCCGAGATCGTCCGACGGATTGTAGCCAGACTTCAGCAAGCCGCTGACGAGCATCCAGTTAGTTTAAAAAGCCAGAACTTACCGGAGGTGTCCACTGTCGTGGCCGGTTGGACTCTCTCAGGCCGTCTCCGGTTGCGGCTTATCCAGGTACTTGATCAGAAGTACTTCGTTTCCATCTTGCCCATAGATAACCTGATCCACCAGTTGTCGCGCCAGCAAGATTCCGAACCCGCCGGGGCGCAATCCGAGCTTTTCTCGGACCTCGGCATGACGAACAGGATCGTCGTCGGGATTGGCGACGGCGGCATGGGAGATCTCATCAAGCGTAAATCCCGGTCCCGGATCTGAGATACGGCAGGACACCATGCGGCGTGCCCGGACATACTCGACGTCTACGTAGGTCTCGGGATCGAAGCCTCCGCCATGCTCCATCGCGTTGGAGCAAGATCTCGCGGAACGCCAGGCCGACCTCCTCCCGTTCGCGCTCAGGCAGGTCAGAGATTTCCTTTATAAATTGCAACAAGCGATCGGCGGTTCGCACCTGGCAGCGGACCTCCAGCTTGATCCACTCCGTCGTCGACGACAGGAGTTCGATTCCATCATCCCAACACGGTGCCTCAGCCGCCATTTGGATCATGTTCCCCAATTGCTCGAGCGAGTAGGGCGGCGAGAAAAAACTGAAAGCATGCTCGCGCATCGATGCGAGCACATCCGCGGGCGTGTTTTCATTCGCCAAAATAATGAGGCGAGTGTGCGGCCGCCCGACGCGAATTTTGCGGAGCAAGTCAACATCTTCCTTGCCGGATGTTTTCTGGCTCGTGATAATCAGCTCGAACGCTTTTCCTTTCGCGGCTTGAAGGGCGGCTTGGTTGGTGGGTACATGTTGGATTGCCCAGATGCTTGGCTTCAGGATCTTGACAACAAGGCCCTTCAAGTCTGAATCAGCATCAACCACAAGCGCGTCTCGAATGGCGAACGGTTGCATAAAGCCCACAATTTGGCCAACACATTCTCGATCTTGACTCTCGAATCCGGTACTGTCAGTTAAAGCAAGGCGTGCGCGAAGAACAGGCTCTGCGTCAACCCAACAAAGATGTAGGCACCTGCCGTAGTGACGGGGATACAAATGTGTTCCCGCGAAGCACTTCGCGAATCGCCGTCACTAGATCACTTCCGAGATGCCGCTTGCTAACGTAGGCGCTGGCACCGCAGGAAAACGCTGCGGAGATGTACTCGCGGTCTTCATAAACTGTCAGGATTACTATCTTTGTTCTGCATTTCACGTCGCGGAGACGTGCCGCAGCCTGGAGTCCATTCATGAGTGGCATCGAAATATCGAGAATGAGCACGTCAGGATCAAGGCGGAGCGCAGCATCAACCGCCTGCTTTCCGTCACCAGCCGTCCCGATTATCGCGAACACTCTGCCAAGTCGTGCGCGAAGCTCGGAGAGCACGTCTGGGTGATCTTCGGCAATCAATACTCGAATGGAGGCCACAACTAGGCTTTCTTCTGGGCGGGCCTGCCCCGACAGCTACCAGCTATTCCGCGTCTATAAGACTACTCTGGAGCCCGATCGTCGACTGGCAGTTGTGACAGGGTTCGGTCATCTTCGTTGCGGGGCGCAACGGAGGTCTTCTAAACCGACTAAATCAGGCCGCGCTTTATAGAGTTATCCGGCAGCCTCAATATCACTAGCAGAATCTTTCCCTAACAGACGCAATTCGTCGTCTGCCATTTTGAGTTCTGTGAACCCGCAATCCATGCAGACAAGAGGGCTGGGGAATACCAAAACGGTAGGTTTATCGACATTCTGCAGTCCGAGAACGTGGACGGTCATCTCGGCGGCAAACTTTGTCAGATTTTTTGACCCGCACGATCTACATGCCATAGTCTTCTTCGCTTCTAACGATGCCACTTGTACGACCTGGGACTGACAGCCGAGACAAGCGTCGAGTATAGGGCAAGCCAAAGACGGACTGCAAGACTGAGGGAGCCCGCGCGAGCCCGCGCGGGGCTGTGTGGGTCGGGCTCTGTGGTCGGGAACCGCTCCGGCATTCCTTCTCCTGAGGATCCCCGCTCTTGACTGCCCCGAAGGGCCGCCTCCGATCACTTCCATGCTGTCCACACTCGTCCACACTCTCCACACTCAAGCGCGATGAGATGTCGGTATTGCCCCATCAACAGCGAACCATTGGCTGTCCATGCTGAAAGCCTCCGGTCAGATCGTCTTGCTGGAGCCGTGGTTCTCGAATCGAACCAAGTCCATCGTCAAGAGCCCCAAACTCTATCCGCTGACACTGGTCTGCTTTGTGCGCTGCTGAATATTCGGTCCGAGGAAGCCCTTCGGCAATCACCGGCAGTAGGTGCGGTTTGGGAGACGTTTGTTTTCGCCCAGCTTCGAGACCGAGAACGCCGCGGAGGGCGGACGGGTAGCCTCTTCTTCTGGCGCGACCGAACCCGCGAAGTGGACTTCGTGGTGGATACGGGAGGGCGCCTGGAACTATTTGAAGCGAAGTGGACGGAACTGCGAGATGCCGGCGATATAGTAAATCTCGACTTCGTGCGCAACGTAGTGGGCAAATCACGAGTAGCCGCCGGTGCAGTCGTCTGCCGCGCACCAAATGGCTTTCCGCTAGCGAATAGATTTCGGGCGCTACCTGTGACTGAACTCGGATGAATTTGTTTGATGGTGTTGCAGGAACATCTGACATCCCCCGGATAGAGGAATGATACGCCGAGGCCGCTGAGGTCTGTGTCAAGGCCGGGCGAAGCCCGCCGCGTAACGCGGTCGCAGAGTCTTGACACAGACCGGGCCTCGGCTACGCTCTGGCTATCCGGGGCATGTCATTCGTGATGCAAGCTCACAGACCAAGGCCGAAACCCTGAACCATCTCATTCCTGTGTGCGGGTTGCTGTTCTATCTTCTGCGCGACTGGCTCCTGCCGAATCGCGGGCGAGTGGGACACGTCGCGGCTGAGTTCCTGTCCCAGCATCGATGCATTATCCGTATAAATCTGCGCGTCATAGCGTCCACGTGAGATCGAGACATAAGCCATGCGGCTGTTGAGCAGATCCTTAGCGCCCAACTCGGTGTCCACGTGAATCAGGACACGGTCGGCAGTCTGCCCCTGGCTGGAGTGACTGGTCATGGCATAGCCATGATCGAGATGCGGATGCTTGCGCGGGTCGAGCTCGACCGTGCGCCCACCGTCCATTCTTAGGCGGATCCGCCCGTCTTCTCCGAGGTTCTCGATGGTCCCTAAGAAGAAGATACCATCTCCTTGCTCCGTCGCCTCGCCGTTCATACTCCGACGATGTCACGCCGGCATCCTGAATCGTCAAGGTCGAAAAACCGCGACCGGAGAACGATTCACGGCCAATCAGGTCGGTAGCCTACGCCGCTATCGAAACATTCCGCGCTTCCAGCCGCCGGCGAAGCCACTCACTGGGGAACTGGCGACGATTCGCAAGGCGGCGAAGATCCTGGGCATCCACTTCCACTATTCATCGTTGGCTGAATGATGGTTTCATTGCCGGTGAGCAAGTAACGCCCGGTGCACCGTGGCAGATTCGCATCACCGATGAGTTGCGGGCACGCTTTGTCGAGCAAGCACCGCCGGGTTATCTGCCCATGCTGGAAACAACGATGAAACTTGGGGTATCGCGCCAAACCGTGTTGCCGCGTGTAAAGCGTGGCGAGCTCGAAGCCTTGTTAGTAACCCGCGGACGTCGTAAAGGCTTACGAATCAGAGTGGTGGACGATCACCCGAACCTGTTTGAGAGTACTTCATGAATCTGGGGGCAGTATGAAGTCATATCCAAGTAGGCTCGCAGATCAAGATCAATGACGCGTGTCTTCCATGATCGCTTGGTCCACTCGGAGCACCGCTTCCTGAGCCGTCCGCTTCGGTCGGTATCCGTACGACCCCGATTGGAAATCAGCTTCGAAGATCGGCTCCAGGATGAGCTTGATTGCCCCCTGGACCACACGGTCACAAATGGCGTGAATCGAAAGCACGCGGACCTTGGTGCCCCCGTCTTTCGGAATCTCCTTTTTTCGTACCCGCATGGGCCGATACGTGTACTGGACTCGTTCGTCCCGAATCTGCTTCAGAAACCTTTCCCTTCCGCTTTCCTCAAGGGCTGCAAACGCGACCCCGTCGATTCCCGGAGTTCCGTCATTACTCTTCGCCATCCGGTAGGCTTCTTGGAGCGTTTCCATCTTGCAGATGTGAACGTATAGTCCCCAGACACGGCGTGCTTTCGAAAATTGAGCGGTCCACAAGTCTTGTGTTTACACCACGGGAACTGAGACCATCCATCCCGTCGATTCCATGTCAGCGAGTCTGGCCGTGCTGAAGCGAACCCGCACCCTGCTTTGCCTTTCTCAACGCCAGCAACCCGATCAGGATTTGACTTCCGCCGGAAATCATTTTTCCGCGCCTTCAAGCTGGGGCAGTGCACTGCAGCACCTCTGCCGCCGCAGCCATCGCCAACACTGTACCGGAGGCCGCAACGGCCGTTCCTCCAACGCGTAGTGCCAGCGAACTACGGCCCAGCGACCCAAACAGCCACAACCCGGATCCGAACACTGTGGGCCCGGTCAGGATCCATACCACGCCGCACGCAATCAGCGCGGCCCGTTCCGACCGCCATTCACTAAGGCCGAAATAGCCAAACAGAAACATGAAACATCCGAAGAACAGCATGGGCAGCGCTATCACCATCGCGCCAGCGCTCGGTTTGCGAACAGTGGTTTCCATGGGGCTCATTTTACTCAGTTCCGCCGAGTAGCTGAAAAGGAAGCGCTGTGGTCACAGCTACAACTGGCGTTATATCGAGGTTACACTCTCCCTGGAACCCGAGCATCGCAAGAACCGATTGGCCACCACCGAGGCATGAAAACCTTGGGAGATCACCTGGGTTCTGTTCGATGCTCAAGCTGCTTGCGTCTTCAATTTTTCTGCGTCGAAACGTTCCTCCTTCTTCCAAAGTGTCAACGTAATGGCCGCGATCTTGCGCGCCAAAGTCAGACGAGCCATCTCCGGCTCCATCCCCTTGGCCAGCAAAGCCGCGTAAAAATCGTGGAACGGTCCCTTGCCACAGCTGGCCCGGGTGGCCGTACTCTTGAAGATCTCTTTCATCTCGTGGTTGTGGTTCTGATTCGAATCAGTCACATAATGCCCATCATTTTGTTGAGACCGTAACGATCTACTACCGTTGGCATCCGCTCTTCGGTCGTTCACTGCGTGTTTGTAGGCGTGAGAAAAAGCAACGTGGCGAA